>PPYE01739749.1_pt1 | contig 92010 bp, 79 predicted proteins | sample 1559881 | NCBI WGS metagenome assembly PPYE01 (sample SAMN08240022, study PRJNA423297) | Human gut metagenome, whole genome shotgun sequencing project.
CACCGCCACATTTTCTTTCTTCTTTGACAAAATATTTAATGTTCCTACATCCACATATCCATCTACCAGAACAATTTCCGTTTCTGCCTTCTGAATCAGTTCTATTAGTAAACTGAACGCATCATATATCTGACCATCAAAAAATATCTTTTGATTAGACTCCTCATGATCTGATATGTACTCAAAAATTTGCTCCAGCTTTTCATCTGTCTTTTTCTGATATTCAAGTTGTTTTAACTCAACGTTACTAATCCTTTCAAACAAAAGTGCATTGTTGGCTATAAACCGTCTCATTTCTACGAATGCCCGCATAATACCTATGCTTACATTGATTGCCACCTCACTATGTAATACACTGGCTAGCATTGATATTCTCTGCTCTGTAAATACATACGGTAGCGTACGTCTGCCACCTCGTCCATCCTTTTTTCCTGACTCTTGTATTTTTGAGGTGCCAGATTGGCACTTCAAAGATTCTGCTTCTTCTGTTGTAATCTGAAAACAAAAATCTTCTGGAAATCGTTTTATGTTTCAGGATCACTTCTTCCCGTTCTCTGGCTGCCTTGTCTACTTCCAGAAGGTGCTTTCCAATTGTATCCTGTAAAAGCATCACCTGATAGGTTGAATTTCGATGGTTCTTCAGATAATCTCTGCGTAAGAATCCATATTTGCCAAGTTGCTCCATCTGCTCACCGGATTTATAAGTGAGATTCGGAATTTTGACCACAAATTTACGACATTTACGACAAATCTGGCACTGCTTTACAATACCAGACAAAATGACCTATGCCCTGGAAAGCCTGTAAAGCAGGCACTTCTAGGATACACAAGACAGGACAAAAATCGACTTCCATTGTCAAGAGGTGAGCGCTAATTTCACATTTTCCGTACATGGTGGCAGTTACTTTTTCATTCAACCTCTTCACATTTTCCCTTCACATTCTTCTCCACAGGTCTGACTGTTTTTTAACGCTATTATATAACTTCAGATTTTTCTTCCGAATCAGTACGGTGAATCTGTCGAATAATACATCTGATCGATACCGGGACGGTAATAAGGCAGGCTACCGCACCAGATAGCATGACTGCAACATCCTGGAATAGGAACTGGGAATTAAGAATGATCTCCAGGGTATATTGCTGTGTCTGAATGTATGAAAACAATAAAATAGTTCCTCCAAGATAAGCAAACAGCAGCGTATTTACCGTTGTACCGATAATTTCTTTCCCAACCTGATAGCCGGAAGCTGTAAGTTCTTTCGCTGTCAGACCGTTTTTATGAGTCCAGACTTCATATACAGAAGATGTTACAGATAATGCTGTATCGATAACAGCCCCAAGAGTACTGAAAACAGTTACAAATATTCCTACATGAAGCATGTTAATATGAAGGTCCGTACTGTAATAATACATAAAATCGTCTTCCGAAATCTGCAGCTCATTTAACCCGTAACTTCCTGATCTCCATGTAATAATATAAATAGGAATAAACAAAAGTAACATTACCAGCAGTGTAGCCAGAAAAGCCGCCCGCGTCTTTGGATTATTTCCGTTCTGATAAAACAGAGAAATATAACAGACACCTGCACCTGCCACCAATATCAGGAGCAGTACAGGAAAACCGGCAGACATCAGCATAATTGAAAAAAACAAAATTACAATATTCCCCGCCAATGTCATAATTGACATGGCTCCACGCTCTCCGCCAATCAAGATCACCAGAAAAATTAAAATCAATGCAAGAAAAATGATCATTCTCTGACACCCCTTTTCCGTGATGGTATTTTCATAATCACTGAAGCAATAAAAACAGATACCGGTATTGCCAGTACAATTCCAATACTTTCTATCAGAAAACGACAGATATCATATGGAATGTGGTATCTCACGATCGTTACAAAGCTTATATCATTATTCATCTTAAGTATGAACATGGGAATCATGCCGCTTGCCAGAACAAACAGCAGTACATTTATCATGGTTCCCATAATATCATATCCGATCTCACGACCGGAATGTATCAGTCTTCTCAGAGAAACCGATGGATTTTTCCGCACGATCTCTCCTACTGCTGCGCTGATCGTCACCGTCACATCCATAATTGCACCAAGTCCTGTCAGCATAATATCTGCCCAGAATATATCTGCTGAATTGCCTGTACTTCCAAGATATTCCAGATTGGAATAATCCAGATCTCCGTACATATAAATAGAAAATTCAAACAATGCCATGATCAGAAACAGAACACACAGTGTCGAAAGAACTGAGGAAAATGTTTTTCTGTGAATTCCATTTAAGCAGATCAATGTAGTCAGTGAAAAAAGAACTGCGATGACATTACAGATATTTAAAATATTTTTCCCCTCTGTAAAAGCCTGAAATCCATACGCAAATATGACCGTATTCAGTATCAGTGATATTATCGTGTAAAATCCCTGCTTTCCTGTAATGCAGATCAGAAGAAAAAATAATCCTCCTGCCAATAAGGCCAGATACCCATCCCTTTTTACAGAGCGTATCGTTTTTCCGGGGCTTTCCTTTGAACCGCTTAAAAGAACGGTGTCTCCTTTATGATATTTCTTGGTCTGAACCTGAGAAGATGTATATTCATTAGAGGCCGTTATTTTTTCCCCTTTATGCGAACCGTTTAATATCCGTGCCGTAATATTCTGAGTATAGTAATATTCTTTTGAGCCCCTGGTTCCTTCTCTGCTCAGAGTCTGTTTTTCTGTTACGGAACATATTTTTGCCAGCGGTGTATGATAAAATCGGGAATTACAGCAGGTAAACAGAACAAAAATAATATATATACCGGCTAAAAGATATTTTTTGTGAAATACGCAGGATTTCATTAACTTCATTCCCCCTGTAGAAATATTGCAATCGTAAATGCACTGACCTATTGCTTTTTATCGAAGTAACATTGTACGCTTTTTGAAAGTATCGGTCAATATAAGGTATACAAAAAAACAGCAGCAGAACCGTTTTCACAATTCTGCTGCTGCCCCATAATTATTTTAGCAAATACCTGACTCCAAAAAAGCCATTATTTACAAAGCTCAGAAAATGCATCTGCAACAAACTGAACCTTGGTTCCGATGATAACCTGTACAGAAGTTTTTCCAGGTTTGATCACGCCTGCAACACCTGCAGATTTGATCACCTTATCATTTACAGCTGTAATATCCTTAACCTCAAGTCTCAGTCTTGTGATGCAGTTATCAATGCTTGTGATGTTCTCTTTTCCGCCACAGCCTTCAAGGATTTTTGCGGCAATAGCAGTATAATCATCATTTGCAAGTAATATGTTTTTCGCAGCCTCTTAACGCAAATAAAACTATCCTGTCAGGTACAAAGCTTCTCAACTTTGCAATTTGTTCAGGATAGTTTTATTTATTGAAAAAAATATTTAATTTTCGTCAGATATATTTTTATCTGATAATCCTGATCTGGCACGCCTCCATGGCTTTCAGTGCATTCTCATGACTCTCCGGTGTTACGCCAGCGCAGCATGTGGCATCAACACAGATCGGCACTTCCGGAAGGGATGCCTTGATCAGAAGAGCATTGGAGATTACACAGATGTCTGTGCAAAGTCCCACAAGAGTAATGCTTCCGATTCCCTGGTCTTCATTAAGTGTAACCAGTTCGCCCACCAGATCTGTTGAACCGAAAGTCTCTTTGTCGATCGGCTCTGTTTTTCTCAGTGCATCCAACTCTTTTCGGATCTGCCAGCCTTCGGTATCACGGATACAATGCTTAACCGGAAGGTTTTTCCCCTCCTGTGTTTCCAGATAATATGTCTCATGAGTATCCCTTGTGAAAAATACCTCTCCGTCAAAATTGCGGATCTTCTCTTCTACCTTCGGTACGATCGCAACCGCTTCCTTTGTGCCGAGGGCACCGTCGATAAAATCATTCTGCATATCTACTACGATAAGAATTTTTTTCATTTCCTGTCACCTCCCAATAAATTTCCTGAAAAACTCACACTCATCATCATTGCATCTCTTTGCATCCTCAGATCTCATATTGAGATGGAAAACATGCATCAGCTTCTCCTTCGGACTGCTGTATTCATGAAGCTCACAGAATACATTTTTCTCTTTCAGTTTCCCATACATATATGGTGCCTGTTTGCGTAAGAAATCACCTTCTGCAGTCATAACATATGCAGGCGGGAATTGATCTGTTATGTACAGATCAGAAGATATCCTTTTTAATTCTTCCGGAGTTCCTTTTCCCGGAAGATATTCCTCCATAAGCTGCCTGGTCATATCACTTGTGTCTTCCATGTTATACTGACCGCAGTTTAATGCCACAGCCTTTATCTTCAGTCCTTCCGGTACCTGGAAATCATATTCTTTTGCATACTCTGCATTCGTACAGATATCTGCATACAGTGAAAGAATCTGTCCACCGGCAGAATCGCCCACTGCAAAAAGATTCGCCACGTCCATGCCATATTTATCTTTATTATCAAGAATCCATGCAAAAACACTGTTCGTATCTTCCATAGGTGCCGGAAACTGATACTCCGGTGCCAGCCGGTAAGTGAAATTAACCACTGCAAAACCTCTCTGCGCAATACTCATACAATAATACTGATACAGCTCTTTATCACCATATACCCAGCCGCCACCATGTACGCTGACGATCACCGGCAGATTTCCCTCTGTATCCTTCGGACGATATACATCCAGCACCTGCATGGCTGAATCTTTTCCATAAGCAATATCTTTATATCGGATCACATCATCCGGAGCTGTCAGACCTGCATCGCGGATATCATCGCCTTTTTTGAATTCCCGCCTTATTATGCTGCTCATTTTTTCCATTTTCGACACCTCTTTCATTTTTTTCTTAAGTATACCACAAAAAAAAGCCCTGTTCTCAAGTCTGGCAGCTTCTGATTTTCTTTTGCGCACATTCTTGATTGCAGGACATTTTCATTTTTTATTTAATTGTAGCCGTAGGGATTATTTACCTTCAGCGATATCCTTTGTGATCTTCAGGAATTTATCGATATCGTCTGTTCCATGGCAGTGCAGCGGAGAAACACGAAGTGCACCTTCAAGACCAAGAGTCTCAACGATACGTTTGGAATACGGACTGCTCTTTACACGCTCGAACAGCGTAACACCATGCTCAAGATATCTTCTTGCACACTCTGCAAATTCAATACCCTCAATACCCATGGCAACGATCAGATCCTTATAAGTAAGATCCTCCATATCCACATAAACCTGAACACCCGGAATATGACGAAGACCCGGAACCTTATCGGTACCTTCCAGCATACGGTACAGAAGCGCTCTCTCCTGAAGATGAATGTGATTCATACCCTCAACAAAAAGTTCACGCTTATTATATTTCTGTGCAAAATCGCCCAGGAAATGCTTACCGATACTGCAAACATAATCAATAACCGCCATCATAGCCGCAAAGTTCGCCGGAGCCGGTGTACCAAGAGCCCATACATTATCATCCTTGCATGTCAGTTTGATATGTGGCATTACAGCAACACGGTCAGAAACATAAGCATAACCGCAGCCACGAACACCAAAGAACTTATATGGTGCAAAGTTGCACACATCCACATCCCAGTCCTCAACATCGATCACTGCATGAGGAGCATGCTGAACTGCATCACTGACAACATAAATATCCGGGTTGATCTCTTTTGCACGACGTGCGATCTCCTTGATATCCATGATATTACCGGAAATATTGGAAGCAGCCATAATACTGAGAAGAACAGTATCCTTATCCACATACTTCATGATCTCATCCGGATCAAGACCACCAGTCACCTTATTAGCCGGAACCTCACGGAACTCCCTGCCGGTCTTCTTGCAGTAATACTCAACCGCATCATGCGCAGACGGATGCTCCAGAGCAGAAGTAACCGCATTCTTACCCCAGTCAACACCTTCCATGATCGTGCCAACTGCATGGAACATAGTCTGGGAAGCAGTCAGCTCAGTGATAAGCGCACCACTCTTTGCACCAAAAATAACCTCAAGGATCTCCTGCGTACCATTCTTCACATAATCCGCCAGATCAAAGCCCCTGCCACGAGCACGCTCCGGACAATCCGGAAATTCCTCGATAGCAGCCTTGGCCTCAACCGCCTTCTTAAGCCGCAGAGAACCACCGGAGTTCTCAAAGAAAAGTCTCGCGCCATACTGTGGATCCTTATCTGCATAATAAAACTGAGACTTCAGCTTCTTCTGATATGTATCTGAAAACAAAACGCCATGATTAAATTCCATAATAATATCCTCTCCTTCATCACATAAGCCCCGGCAACCCGGACAGCCAGCTATTCATGAACACTCTCATTTCATACGACTGTGTTCATTATATATCTCTCATCAGAAGATAGCATAACACATTTACAAATAGTTATAAAATGAATAATGTAACTGTATTATATTAACATTGTTTATATTTTAACACAGCATAGCGCTGATAGCTCATCCAACTCCCGAGCAGCCACACTACCCTACCGCCCTGAAAAGCCAGCCCGTGAGGCGTGTGCTGCCTGTCGCCGGACTCTGCAGGAGGGGAGCTGATTCTTGGCTGGCGGAAATCTGCGTTGTTTTACAAAAGTCCGCTGTCTGAGCGACTGCAAGACGCGAGTTCGGACTTTTGTAAAACGCTTTTAGCAGATTCCCGGCAGCCTAGAAGCCAGCCCCCGACGAAGCCCCCACAGAGCACATCATTGGACATTCTGTGCCAGAAATAAGGAATCTTCGGCCATCTCTCTGTCATGATCAGGGAAAGGCTATCATAAGGTGCAACTCCCTCATCCGGCATCTGATACATAGACAAGCCCAGACAACAAATCACAACACCAACGCACAGTGCCACCAGTCGAATCGGCAAAGCTGTAAGCTCCAGTCCAAACACTCCCGTATAAATATTATAAAAGAACGTAGTAATATAAGCCAGGCACACCGCATTCACAACAGTTCCAATTCCCAGGAATCTTCTGCCAAAAGCAATCTCAATGATCAATAACACGATATTTACAATCAGCTGAAAGTTACCATAAGCCATACCAAGCGTATCTGCAACCGCCATATTCATACCACTGAACGGATCTGTTCCAAGCCCGGCCAGCTTGAAAATTCCAATCCCCATACCTGCAAAAACATTTCCGATACACATGATCAGAACATGCTTCCAGTTAATGTTCTTCAAAAACTCCCCCATAAACCCTCTACCTCATTCTCTCTAAAAAAATTTATCCGGCAGATATCCAAGATCCGCCTGCACTGCACAGAATTCTATACCAGATAATCCCTTAATAACTACCCCGCAACAGCTCTTATATTCTATCACACCACCTCACCCCTGTAAAACACAAAAACCCCAAGAAACAACAAAAAGCAACAAAAAAAGACATCCGGCAGACCACATTATATGATCCGCCGGACATCTCTCTTTTTCATATCACGCTGTTAATTCAATCTCACAATCACCAGTCAATCCTGAATCTCTCATGGCAGAGCTTCGTCATTTCAGATATCCCGAAAAATTTTTCCAATATCAATATTATTTAATAAACTTAACCTCAGGATAAATTGCCTGCTTGGCAGCCTCTTTACGCTCATTAAATACAACCTTGTTCTCCTCAAACAGGTTACGTCCCTGTGCATCGATAGATACAATCAGCGGACCAAACTCCTTAACCTTATTGCACCATAAAGTCTCAGGCATACCAAGCTCATCCCAGTGATGCTCGACGATCTTCTCAACCTCTGTAGCAGCCACAACTGCACATCCAGCCGGGAAAACACAGTGGATCGCACCGAACTCTTTGCAGGCACGCTCAGTATTCGGGCCCATACCACCTTTACCAACGATCACTCTGACACCAGTCAGTTTTGTAAACTCATACTCGAACTTCTCCATACGCATGGAAGTTGTCGGTCCTACAGAAACCATCTCGTAATCATCCTCTGTACCTTCGATCTTACGAACGATCGGGCCGGCATGGAAAATCGCTTTGTTGCGGATATCATACGGAAGCTCTCTTCCATACTCAACCAGACGACGGTGAGCAACGTCACGGCAGGTCATCAGATCTCCGTCCAGCCATACAATATCGCCGATTTTGATATCAGCCAGGTCTTCTGCGCTTATAGGTGTAATAAGAACTTTTTTATCTCCTCTGATTTCGATCATGATTTTTCCCTCCGTTTATATTAAGCATTAAATTTCCATGTGGAATGAGTATCACAGGTTACTGTAAGATCCGGATTTACAACCAGATGTCCACGACGGTGAGACCAGCATCCAACGTTTACTGCAACACCGATGGTAGATGGATGACGCGCGGTATTCTCAATGTTAACACCCATTACAGAATACTTTCCGCCCATACCCTGCGGTCCAAGGCCGATCGCATTGATACCGTCCTCAAGAAGCTTCTCCATTTTTGCTGCGTTTGCGTTGTCATTGTGGGAACCGATCGGACGCATCAGCGCTTTCTTGGAGTTCAGGGCAGCTGTCTCCACAGATGTACCTACACCTACACCAACAAGAAGCGGAGGACACGCATTCAGTCCATAAGTTGTCATCTGATCCAGAACAAAATCTGTAACACCCTCATATCCTGCGCCTGGCATCAGAACCATTGCTTTTCCAGGAAGAGTACATCCGCCGCCTGCCATGTATGCGTAGATCTCACATTTATCGCTGTTCGGAACAATATCCCACCATACAGTCGGAGTTCCTTTACCAACGTTTTTCTTTGTATTGTACTCATCAAAAGTCTCAACGGAATTATGTCTTAACGGTGCTGCAAAAGTAGCCTGAACAACAGCATCTTTCAGAAGTGCTTCCAGCTCATTGATATACGGGAAATTTGTTCCGCATTTCAGCCAGAACTGAAGAACACCTGTATCCTGACAGCTTGGGCGGTTCAGCTCTACAGCAAGACCCTGGTTCTTTGTCATTGTCTCATAGAGAACTTTTGGAAGTGCAGCTGTTTCCTGAGAACCAAGCTCTTCCAGTTTCTTAACTACGTCATCCGGTAATTTTTTTCCAATATGGGCAACAAAATCTGCTACCATGTCTGTTAATACTTTAACTCCATTTTCCTTAGTCATGATTTACCTCCTGATATGGTTCGATGGTTTAATGTTTTTTAGTTACATAGGTTTTTGTTGGTTGTTTCATCATTAATTTTGGCTGATTAATGGTTAAGATAGCTTTTTGGCTTATTTATCACTTCTCCTGTACTGTATGGTCAGTACAGAAGGGAATGAACTTAATTGATCAAAAATGTTGCTGGTCACAAAGTGAACAGTAACTCAAAAGTTTCTCTCCTTACGGATAAAACGGGAACAGGATCGGTAACAGGATCATACAGATCACAAAAGATACCAGGATCAGCGGCAGACCGGATTTTACGTAGTCTTTGAATTTGTATCCTCCAAGACCAACTACCATGGTGTTTGCCGGCATACCGATCGGTGTTGCATATGCACAGGAACCTGCGATAACCGTTGCGATAACAACAGCTCTCGGATCTGCTCCCAGGTTGTTCGCAAGAGATACCGCGATCGGGATCATCAGTGCTGTGGTTGCTGTATTTGACATAAAATTTGTCAGTACACAGGTTACAATAAAGATCACCAGAAGAAGAAGGATCGGACTCGGATCTGCTCCAAGAAGTCCTACGATCTTATCTGCGATCAGCTCTCCGGCTCCGGTTGTATCCAGCGCTTTTGCAAGTGTCAGAGAACCGCCGAAAAGGAATACAACTTTCAGGTCAATAGATTTCAGTGCTTCTTTTTCGGAAATAACTCCTGTCAAAACCAGGACGATGGCTCCGATACATGCAGAAACCTCAATGCTGATACCGATCTCTTTTTCAAAGATCATTGCAAGGATCACAAGGATCAGAATTACCAGAGAAACCGTCTGTTTCCACTTCGGTACATGGCTGAAATCCTGCTGATCTTCAAGCGCTTCCCCGGCCGCATGGTTTCCATTGGGAAGGAAACGATATCCGATAAAAACAAAATAGAGGATTCCAAGAACAAGCATCGGAACTCCAACCGGCGCATACATAAAGAAGCTTGTGGAAAGCCCCATCTCCTGCAGAGCATTGACACCCATCAGGTTTCCCGGCGCACCGATAATGGAAAGGTTTCCGCCAAGAGCTGCCGCAAATACCAATGGCATCAGAAGACGGCTTCTGGAATACCCGGACTCATCGGCGATTCCACAGACGACCGGGATCAGCACTGCTGCGGTACCTGTGTTGGATAAGAACCCGGACATTACACCTACGATTACCATGATCGCAATGATCAGTGTTTTTTCTGTTCTGGCAAATTTTGTGACCAGGCCTCCGATCTTGTTTGCCATTCCTGTTTCAAACAATGCCTGGCCTACTACAAACATGCCAACGCAAAGGATTACGTTACTGTTTACATACTGTGAAAACGTTGTTGTCGCATCCACAACTCCTGTAAGGGTCAGGCCAATGGCACAGATCGAAGCCGTCAGTCCCAGAGGAATTTTTTCAAGGATGAAACTGATGATGGTGAACACAAGAAACAGCAATGTGATAGTTGTCTGAGACATTTCTGTACTCTCCTTTCACTATGTTGTGATTTCATATTGTTTTCTTCTGAAAAGTATAGGCCGTACACGTTTCTTTTGATGGCTTTATTATAACTCGTGTACATATAAAAAAACAAATTAGTGAAACACATATCCGCATAAAAAAAATTTATACTCTCAATTTTTAATGATAATTTTTATGCGCTATTGCTATAAACTCCTCTCATTTTTAAATGAATATGGAATTTTTCACATGTCCATGGTATCTTTATAATGACAGTCAGCTCCAAAGAGTATGTTCTGTCCCCCATTTATTTCGATAAAAAGCAGCAAAATCTGTTAAGAATTTCATCTGATAATACACTGAGAGAAGGCATATCATGACACTGAACCAACTACGTTACTTCTGCACCGCCAGCCGCTGCCACAGCATTACAAAAGCAGCCGAAGAATTATATGTAACCCAGCCTACTATTTCCATGGCTATCCGTGATCTGGAGATTGAATTCGGGATCAGCCTTTTTTCCAGGAAGGGAAATCAGCTGATCCTGACTCAGGAGGGAGAATCCTTCTATGAAAAAGCTACCTATATCCTTCAGTACTGTAATGAACTCCAGGCTGACTACTCCAGCATGTCCAGAGTTAAACCCCCTCTTCGCATCGGCATCCCGCCAATGTTAAGTACCGTATTTTTTCCGGAGCTTCTTACTGCTTTTCACGAAAAGCACCCGGAGATTGCTGTTGTCCTGGAGGAATACGGCTCTGTCCGCGCCTGCAATCTGATCCAGGATGATACCCTGGACGTCGCTCTGGTCAACATGGAACAATATAATATTGATAAATTCCACAACACAGTCCTGGCTGACGACCAGATTGTTTTCTGTGTAAGCAATGACCACAAACTGGCAGAAAAAGAAACGGTTACCATAAAAGAAATGTCAAAAGAACAGCTGATATTTTTTAACCCGGACTCTGTCCAGAATCAGCTTTTGAAGATGCGTTTTGAGATGGACGGCTACAAACCAAATGTTGTTATGCGGAGCAGCCAGATCTACACCACCCTGCAGTTTGTAAAAACCGGGAAATACGGATGCTTTCTTTATACCAGCATGACAGATAAATTTTCCGGTTCCGGTATTACCGGTATTCCCCTTGAACCACCCATCCGGGTAAAGATCGGCATGGTATGGAAAAAAGGCAAATACATCAGTGGTGATATGTTGACATTCCTTCATTTCACCCGCATGTACTATAAAGAGCATCCACTGATAGAAAAGTAAAGTCCTGTCAAAAAAACAGATTATATGTCGATTAATTTTACTAATAAATGGAATTTTTTTAATAAACCCCATTGAAATCCGTCAATTCTTGTGATACTCTGTGTTACAGTGTATTTCTACACAAAACGAATGACCGCCACTACCGTACACAAAAAGGTCCTGGCATCATTCAAAAATAAAAAAACTCAGGAGAGTCTCTTCAAATCAAAAGGGAAGAGCGCCGAAGGTGTACGCAGCACACAAAATGCTGTAAATCTCTCAGGCAAAAGGATGGAGGAAAGAGTAATGTTTACACAAATCAACAACTTTATCACATGGTTTGACGGAGTCGTTTGGGGACTTCCGCTGATCATTCTGATCCTGTTCACAGGAATTCTGTTAACCGCTCGGTTAGGCCTTTTACAGGTAAGGCATCTCGGAAAAGCACTGAAATTCATGGTTAAAAATGAAGAAGGCGGTGATGGTGAGGTCACAAGCTTTGGAGCTTTGTGTACTGCGCTTTCAGCAACCATCGGAACTGGAAATATCGTAGGTGTTGCAACTGCTATCGCAGCCGGCGGACCTGGAGCACTTTTCTGGATGATCGTAGCCGCATTTTTCGGAATGGCAACCAAATACGCAGAAGGACTTCTGGCAATCAAGTACCGTACCATTGACAAAGAAGGCCACGTTCTCGGTGGACCATTCTACTACATCGAAAACGGTATGGGAAAACAGTGGAGATGGCTTGCAAAGATCTTCGCATTTTTCGGAGCAGGCGTTGGACTTTTCGGTATCGGAACATTTACACAGGTAAACGGTATCGCATCTGCAGTCACCAACTTCTTTGATCCGGATAAAGCACACACAGTAGCACTTTTCGGAAATACATATTCCTGGGCAACTGTAGTTGCATGTCTGGTACTTACCGTATGCGTAGGACTTGTCGTTCTCGGCGGAATCCGGAGAATCGCAAAGGTATCCCAGGTCGTTGTACCGTTTATGGCAGTTCTCTATGTTGCACTGGCACTGATCATCGTGATCACAAACATCACAGCAGTTCCTGCAGCGATCGTAACTATCGTAAAATCTGCTTTCACAGGAAGCGCACTTGCAGGTGGCGCAATGGGAACCATGGTCGTAGCTATGCAGAAAGGTATCGCCCGCGGTATCTTCTCCAATGAGTCCGGTCTTGGTAGTGCCCCGATCGCAGCTGCTGCAGCTCAGACAAAAGAGCCGGTACGTCAGGGTCTTGTATCCATGACAGGTACATTTATCGACACTATCGTAATCTGTACCATGACAGGTCTTTCCATCGTCATCACAGAGACATGGAACACAGGTCTTGAAGGTGTTGCCATCACAACAGCCGCTTTCCAGAAAGGACTTCCTTTCCCACCGGTTGTAGCATCTTTCTCACTGATGCTGTGCCTGGTATTCTTTGCATTCACAACAATCCTCGGATGGGATTACTACGGTGAAAGATGTCTGGAATACCTGTTCAACAGAAACAAAGCCGCAGTTACAACATACCGCTGGCTGTACATCATCTGCGTATTCATCGGACCATATATGACTGTAGCAGCTGTATGGAACATCGCAGATATCTTCAATGCCCTGATGGCATTCCCGAACCTGATCGCTCTTCTTGCCCTGAGCGGTGTGGTTGTAAAAGAAACAAAAGATTTCTTCAAAAGACATAAAAACTACGAGTAAACCCATAATGTCATATATAAAAAAGACGCGAGATCTTACATTTTTCATGTAAGACTTCGCGTCTTTTATTTTTCTGCTTTTTCTATACCAGAATCACGCCAGTGTCAGGATCTCCATCTGTCTGGTCATCTCTTCCGCATTCCTGATTTCCCCATTTCGGATATCCCTTTTCTCCACCCGGATATCTTTTCCCTTCTCACCTGTCATATGGAAAAAATTATCCTCCAGGATCATATCCGCGTCTGTAAATCCAATAGCTGTAAATGGGCTGAAGCAGCTGCTCTTCAGATGGATCACAAAGGCATCTTCCTGCTCTTCCACCTCTGCTGTAATTTCCGGCTGATCCAGTTCCAGATACTTATAGGGAACCAGCGTCTCCACATCCTGAAGTATCCTTCCATCCTTCAGGGTAACCTCCGCCTCAAGAAAGATCTCATACTTCCGTTCCTCCCACCGGGAAATATCCACTGCCAGGATCTGCCCGGATTCCTGCTGTCCCACAGATCCTTTTGCCGTGATCTTATCCAGAATGTTACACTCCATATCTTTCACATAAAAATCCACCTGATGCGGTATTTCATCCAAACTTTCATTTTCCAGATAAACCTGCATGGTATCCTCTTCCAGACACATACTCACCGCCTGTGGCCCATAGAATTTTTTTGCCATATAATGAAGTGCCTTCCAGCGACCAAAATAGTCGATACTTGCCCAGGACGCCACCGGCCAGTTATCATTGATCTGCCAGTAAAGAGTTCCCATACAGCGGCCTCTGTGACGTCTCCAGTGATCTACGCCATACTTCATGGCCATTCCCTGAAGGATCTGGCTCACATAGAGAAGCTTGCGGAAATTCTCCGGATAACGGAAATTCTCCGAAAGGTAATACAGGATCTTTCCGTTGGCTGCCGGATTCTTCTGGTGTTTCTCCATCACCCTGGAAAAAATATTCCGGTCTTTTTCTTCCGTAAAGCTCTCTACTGTTTTCAGACACGGGAAGGACTGGAAACCAAATTCCGAACAGAACCGGAAATAATGCTTCTGATAATCCGTAAAAGGCTTCTGGCCATGCCATACATCCCAGTAGTGACAGTCCCCCCGGTTCTCATCATCCGGCTCATCAAAACAACCCCCGGAACTCGGAGAAGACTGCCAGAAAAAGGTCTCGCTGTCTGCCGCTTTCACTGCTTTTGGCACCACATGCTCAAACATTTTTATGTAGTCCGCACGAAGATATTTCGACTCACTCTGCACCTCCGGCCAGTGATCCCAGGCAGATTCCATCTCGTTATTTCCGCACCACAGTCCCAGAGATGCATGATGACGGAGACGTTTTACATTTTCTGTAATTTCCTTCGTGATATTCTCTTCAAATTCTTCTGTAAGATCATAAACATTACAAGCAAACATCAGATCCTGCCATACGATCAACCCCATCTCGTCACAGAGATCATAGAAATGATCCGAAGGATAATAACCGCCACCCCACACACGGACGCAGTTAAAATTGGCACGTTTACAGGATTCCAGAAGGTACTCCTGAAGCTCCGGCGTGATCCTGGAATAAATACAGTCCTCCGGAATATAATTTCCGCCCATGGCAAAAATCTTCACGCCATTGACACAGAACGCGAACTCTTTTCCCCAGAGATCTTTTTCCTGGCTGATGGTAAGAGTACGGAGACCAATGCGCTTCGTTATAGTTTCCAGAACTTCGCCATCCTCATCCAGAAGTTCCACCTTAACTTTATATAACGGCTGATCGCCGTAGCCGTTTGGCCACCAGAGTTTCGGGTTGTGGATTCTTCCCGTCAGAGTTACAGAATTACTGTTCAACAGTACAGCTCCATCTGCATATATCTCTAAGTCTCCAGTCTCCTGAACCGCATGTCCATTTCCACGGACACTCGTCATATCCTTCCGGATACTCACTCTCACCTGACACTTATCCACAGCATCGCCGCTCACAGCTACAGTTGTACACACATCCACAGCATTATCCCCATGCCTTTGTGTGATCTTCACATCCTCAATCCTCGGATGACTGTACGCTTCCAGATAAATATCACGGAAGATTCCGGCATCAATCGTCTGGGGGCCCCAGTCCCATCCAAACATGCAGTGTGCCTTACGGATCAGCTGGTTTCCTTTCATTCCGCCGCAGGGAACATAATGGATCTCTTTATTCTCTTCATACTCATAATCTTCGATATACTTAAACACCGACCGAAATACGATCCGGATCTGGTTCTCACCGGAATGAAGAAATCCTTTCACATCCAGTTTCCAGGTACGGTGCATATTATCTGTAGATCCGGCTTTTTTTCCATTGATATAAATATCCGCAAGTGTGTCCAATCCCTCGCATACCAGGATCACTTTCTTCTCATTAAGGACATCCTCCGTAACCGCAAACGTTCTGCAAAATTCATAATCCTTCCAGAACAGTTCCCTCGTGGCATCTTCATTGGTGCGGTAAAAAGGATCTTCAATCTTTCCGGCCCCGTAAAGTCCGGAAAGTACAGATCCCGGAACCTGCACTGCACATAATGTATCTTTCCCCGCTTCCGCCAGCTCCCACCGGCCATTTAACATAATCTTCCTCATAAAATATACCTTCTCCTGTAAAAATCCCCTTGCAGACTATGGCATTTCCATCAATTACTATATCAAACCTGACTGTTCAGAATATAACTTCCCGGAATTACTACAGACTTTCTTATATTATTCTGTAACACATTCGTTTTTACAGTCCTATATTTGGGACTGTTGTATTTTTGCAATCTGTCCTATAACCCGGACTTTATTTTTATTATCCTTACAACCCTTTTTATAACTTTCCCCCATAATTCCGGTAATTCTCAATATAATCCAGGATCTCCTCCGGATCTTTCATGAACCGGCACATATCCACAACATCTCTTGCCATGAATTTCTCCCCTGCCGTATACTCCAGAAGGGCCCTCATGCTGTCATAATATCCGTTGATATTATAAAGAACGATCGGCCTGTCGATCCGTCCCAGACTTTTCAGTGTCAGGATCTCAAAAAACTCCTCATACGTACCAATTCCACCAGGTACCACGATGGTCGCATCGGAACGGCTTTCCAAAAGGTGCTTCCTCTCACGCATATTTTCCGTAAAAATAAACTCTGTACAATGCTCATACAGGACTCCCGGCTTGTCAAAAAATCGCGGTGCGATCCCCAGGATATAACCTTTCTCTCTGTCAACGCCACGGGCCGCCGCACCCATCAGTCCTTCTTTTCCACCGCCAAAAACAAGGCCATGGCCACGTTTTCCTATCAGCCGTCCCAATTCCTCTGTTTTCTCATAATAAATCTTTTTCAGTTCTGCGCTGGATGCTCCATATATACAAATATTCATGCTTCTGTCCCCTTCTCTGCTGCCTTCACAAATGCCTGTAAAAGTTTCATCTGCTCCGAAGAATCATACATCATCTCCGGATGCCACTGCACAGCCACCGCAAATGGATGATCCTCAAGTTCCATAGCTTCCGGCACCCGGTCCTCGGACCAGGCTGTGATCCTCACATTCTCCCCGGCATCTTTTATCGCCTGATGATGAAAAGAATTCACCCGGATCTCCCGGTTCCCATAAGTCTTTTCCAATATACTGTCTTTGGCAATGCTCACTTTATGCCACGCCACATTTCTCGGGTACTTATCCCCGAAATGATGTTCAAACCCCCCTTCTTTTTCCAGATCCTGATACAGGGTTCCGCCGCAGGCCACATTCATGATCTGAATGCCACGGCAGATCCCGAGGATCGGCTTTTTCTTTTCCATCATAAAATATCTGGAAATCGCAATATCCTGCTCATCCCGCATGGGCATGATCGTTCCGCAGTACCCTTTTGGAAACGCCCCGTACCGCTCCGGCCCTACATCATGTCCGCCGGAGATCAGCACTCCGTCCAGCTGTTCCAGGAACGGTTTCGCCGCCTCCAGATCTCCATACTGCGGGATCAGCACAGGAATCGCACCGGCTTTCTCCAGGATATACACATAATCACCGCTGACAAAGTCCCAGTCCTGCCCGGTGATCCCCATGCCCGAAACCATTCCAACAGCATCCCTGTAGTCAAAATTACAGGTAACGCCGATCACAGGTTTTCTTTCCCTCATCCTTCTCCTCTTTCCACCAAAAAATGGTCGCTTTTACAGATATTCTACCGCAAATCCATACTTCCTACAATAGTCATCGACTCTGGTATTTTTTCTGCACAGGATCTTTGTTCCTTTATTTATGATCCATTCTCCCAGCACTTCTGGATCCCCGGAAAATTCCACTGTTTTCAACATACTGCACCCGTGAAACGCCCATTTTTCCACAGTTTCCACATATTCCGGAACCCGGACATATTCCAGATTTCTGCACTTCAGAAAAGCGCTCTCTCCAATAAATTTCAGCTTTTGAGGAAGTTCCAGCTTCTGCAGTCCGGTCTGATAAAACGCCTCTCTTTCAATCCGCTCCACAGACTGAGGAATTTTTATCTCTGTCAGATTCCCACATTTATAAAATGCCCTTCGCCCAATCTCAGTGATCATTTCCGGAAGCACTACTCCGGAAAGTTCCTGGCACTCCATAAAAGCTTCTGCCGGAATTCGGATGATTTTCTTATTCTCTTCAAAAACTGTCTTCTGCAGTCTTTTACACCCGTACAAAACCCCTTTTCCAATATATTCTGTTGTAGCCGGGATTTCAAAACTTCTCAGGTTTACACAACCGGAAAAAGCTCTGTTTTTTATAACTTTTATTTTCTCTGATCTTACTGTTCGAAGCCTTGTACATCCGGCGAAACTTTCTCTGCCAATCTCTCTGACGCAGTTTTCCAGGCTCACTTCTCTGATCCGGATATTATTCTTCAGTGCCTCGTCTCCGATTCGGCTGTAAGGCTGTCCGATAACAAGAATTCTCTCTCCGTGTTTCTCTGCACATCCTCTTACAAATGTTTTTTCTCTTTCTTTCTGCGAACGCCACACCAGTGTTTTCTGCATTTTTTAACCTCTCAACAAAAAAACGGATGCAATACCCTGAAAGATATCGCATCCGTATATAATGATCATGTTTTCAACAATACCATCTGCTACCGCAATATCTCTGAATTCAGGAAATGTTTCTTTCTGTGTCCCGAAAAATAGGTACACAAAACCAAACAATCTCCCCCTCCATTTATCATTGCGTGTAATAACTGGTAGCAGCTTTAAGCAGGTATCCTGGCTTATGTAATCACGATCCCTCCCCTTCTCATACAGATCCGTACAATGGTTACAGAAAGATCTAAACAAATACAGTAGCACGACTGCCTGGGATTCTCACCCTGTTCCCTCTTGGCCCTGCCGATGTGGCAGAGAACTTAAAACCGGTAATTGTTTTTTCTCCATATTTAACTGTTCAGAAATTATAACACACTTCTTTTTCTGTGACAATCCCGTGAATCAGAGTTATAGGCGGGGTTATTTCATAATGATCAGTATTTATTTTACAGTTACACGGCATTTGTAAGAAACTTTTCCGGATCTTACTGTAATTACCGCAGTTCCTTTTTTCACACCTCTGACCACACCTTTGGAACTTACTGTGGCAACAGCCTTATTGGAGGAACTGTATGTAAGTTTTTCAGCAGATGTTATTGGTCTGCGTATCGGCTTTAAGGTCGTTGTCTTTCCTTTACTGATGGTTATTCTGGACTGCAGTCCGGTTATGGCCGCAGTTCTTACTGTTCCTTTTTGTACAACGACTTTCAGTTTCGCCGTTTTTTTGCTTGCCAGAGTTACTGTGATATAAGCAGTACCTGTCTTTTTCTGTGCGGTGATCACACCTTTTTTATCTACTTTTACAATTGCAGTATTGCTGGATTTCCAGGACTTCACGGAATCTCCTTTTGCAAGACCACTGACTTTCACTTTGCTAGTAGATTTTCCCGGATTCAGACGAATTCCATATGCGTTCAGTTTGATCGTTGGTTTCAGTTTGCTTCCTGAATTCTTTGTTTCTTTTTTGGCACATACAGAACAGGTTCTTGTGATCTGTTTCGGTGCAAAAACAGTTGCAGATTTCGTTGTCTTCCAGGAACTCCACTTATGTGCTGCAAGAGCTGTTGATTCGGTCTTTTTCTCTCCGCACCAGGTACAGGTATAAGATTTTGTTCCTTTTGTCTTACAGGTGGATTTCTTTGTTACTGTTCCTGCATCCCAGCTGTGTTTTGCATGTTCTCCTTTGTTTTTCAGATCCCAGTATGTTGTCTCCTTATTTACAAAACGTCTGTAAGAATCCAGTGCCTGAAGTGCCTGTACTGTAGACATTTCGCTGGATTTTGAAATTGACATGGAATGTGAAAAACCATTGTCGCTCTGAATATAACCAGTCAGATTTGTGATCATATTCATATTTACAGTACCAAAATCATCGCTTAACGGATCAATTCCCATAGAAGTCAGTGCCAGAAGAACCTGGGCTGTACTTTCACAGGTACCATATCCGAAATCATCTCCCATGGCATTTGCCAGGTAAGTGAGTGCTTTGTCTGAAATATTTTTTGCGGCTGTATTATGGTTTCTGTAGACAGCAAGGGCCTGAAGCGCCATGGCTGTAATATCAGAGCTTCCTCCTTTTGCATCGGTAAGTCCGATTCCACCGGTTGTCGGATTCTGGAATTCTCCAAGTGCCCTGATGATGGAAGCACGGTTCCATTTCGCATTTCCCGGGATCTGGATATCTGCGGCATCCAGAGCGATCAATGCATAGATCAGTTCATTGGAACCATTTTTCAGTTTTTCAGAATTGTAGATCATCGCTGCAAGGTTTACACCGTCAACATTTGTGATGTCTTTTCCCATAGCTGTTAATGCAAGAGACACTCGCTCAATATCTGTAGGTTTCTGGTCTGCACTCCAGCCTTTTACAGTCGCACATACAGACTCGTAATATGCGTCCAGTTTATCCTGGTCAATGGTCTGTCCGCTGCGGAGAAGAGCATATACCACCCACTCATCTCCATACTGATATCCTTTTTCCTGATGAAGGTCTGTAAGATAAGAAACTGCTTTCTCAACGTCTTCAGACGCAAGTTTTTTGTTGTCTGTATCCTGTCCGTCACCTTTTGTTACTGTGAGCCTGATCTTTACAGGTTCCGGAGAATTGGTCTGGTCAACCGGTGTACCGGTAGCGATCACCGTTCCCTCGCCGATTCCCGTGATCCTGTAATCGGTTCCGATAAAGTAGTTGTTTGTATCTGGTGCTCCATCCTGACGTTTCCAGTAGCCACTTGTTTTCTTTGTAATGACTACAACACCTTTTTTGTCAAAAGTCCATTTCATGGATGGATCTGTCACGTTGTATCCCTGGTCAGAAATCTCTCCGGTAAAGCTCAGATCGATATCCTGACTTTCTCCTGATCTTACGGTTACCTCTGTTACAGGAGAAGTGACTGAAGTCAGTGGATTCTTATATACAAACTCAACCTCAGAAGTTCCGGTAATGGTACGTGTCTTTCCTGTTTCCGGATCTGTATCTTTAATTTCTGCTGTGTAAGTTACTTTTCCGGACTGTTTCGGAACAAATACTTTGGAACCGTTGCTGTAATATCCGATCGTATCATCACTGCTTGTAATGGTCCAGTCAGATGCATAACTTGCATTGGTCGGAGTTACTACGGCACTTCCCGGAATCGGGTTAAATGCAACTCTGCCGTCCTCTTCCTGACCGTCACTGTTTGCATTTCTTCCATGGATCACCTGCTGTCCGGACATTCCCGGTACAATGGATTCGATCGGCACATATGTAGATGTCAGATCTACTTTTGCAGAGATATCCGGCTGTGCCTTGGAGCTTACGGTGATAGAGGAAGTTCCCGGTTTCAGGAAGAAGAATGAACTGTAACTTTCATCATTACTGATCACAGATCCGTCAGCGGCTTTATACAGGAAACTTGAAAAAGCCATATCGCTGAAATCATCTTCCCCTGTATATTTTCCCTGAACCTGGATCTTCTTAGTCTCGGAACCTGCTACCGTAAAGCTTCCGTTTGTTATATCCTGTCCGTCAATAAGAAGTCTGACTGCTTCGATCTTCTTTGTTGTGGCGATCACAGAAACATACGCAACAACTTTACTGGAACCGTCACTGTTTATCTGTGTTGCTGTGATAAGTGTTTTTCCGTTTCTGTATACATACAGATCTCCGGAAGAAAGGTCCATTGCCATTGCTCCGGACGGCTTCATCTCTGTACAGTTCCACTCCAGATGACTACCCTCCGGTGCCTGATAATCCTTAAGGCTTAATCTGCCTGCAACTTTAAATGCATTGACAGAATCCGGAGATACCTGCAGACGGGAATCTGTCAGGGTTTCTTTTGCACTTCCATTATAAGCAGAAAATTCTACCTGATACTGATTTTCTGCTGGAAGTTCCGGCCACACTTCAGTGTCCGGTTTATAGGACTGGTTTTCTCCAAAGTACGGGAATCCTTCACTGCTCTGTCCCCATTTTGTACCATTGTCTCCACGTCCGTTATTCAGGACATCAACCAGATCCAGCGTCTTCATTTCTGTCTCATCCCTGGATGTGGAATTTACCAGAACTCCCTCCGGTACAGACGGCATGGACAGGGTATCTGTCCAGTAACAGTTCTTTACAAGTCCTGGATCATCCGCAGTTTCATACTGTGCAAACAACGCGCCTTTCGGGCTCTCGCCAAAAGAAATACTGTTTGCGATAACTCCGCCTGATAATTTCTTCGCGAAACCGCAGGCATAACTTCCGGAAATTTCCACAGAACAGTTCAGTACCGCACCTTTGATGCTTCCGCCAAGTGCACCTGTATTTTCCCATACATTTCCGATCGTTCCTTTAAATGCGGTATTCTGTACAACACCGCTCTCTCCCACTCTGGTAAAAAGTCCCTGGGAATCTTTCAGCGTAACAGTATGACCCTGGCCGTCAAACACACCATTAAATTCACAGAAGTTCATATAATCACCTGTAAGAGTGATATCGTTATCCAGCACATAATACTGACCTTCTGTACCGCTCCAGATATTTTCGATCTGGTCTGCAGAAGTAATATGTGTAACGGTTACACCTTCCGGGATTTTTACCGGTGCTTCCGGTTTCTGTTTCTTCAGTGCGTTCACTGCATCGCTGAGTTTCTTTGCAGCTGCGTTTACTTCTGACTGGGAAGCTGTACCTGCATCCAGCATTTCCCTGGCCTCAGCAAGAGCCTCGGAAACAGCTTTCCAGCTGGTCTCTGTGTAGTCAGACTCTGTAAGTTTCTCTGTAGATTCAATGGCAGCTTTCAGGCTGTCCCAGTTTACTTCTGCCGGAGTCCCGGAACCTTCTGTCAGTACCGGAAGTCCGTTGTTGCTTCCATCAGAAGGAAGTGCCCATCTGAAACCTGTAGACGGGATCTCTGTATTCAGGATATCCACACTGGCTTTGATCTGATCTGCAGTCATTTTGGTTTTGCTGTCATCAGAAATATTATCGGTTCTTCCCATACCAACCGCAGACATACCGGATGCCCAGAGTGTATGGCTGATCTTATAGGAACCTCCATTTGTAGCAGCGATTCCTCCACCAAACATATCTGTATTTCCTGCAAAGTAACAGTTGGTTACTGTTCCCTGAAGATTTCCCACAAAACCTCCGATGGTATCCATATAATCACTTGCCGCATTGGAGGATACTGTAGAATAACAATTCTGGATCGTTCCTGTTACTGTATTTGCCACACTGCCCTGTCCGTCTGAAAGCGTCAGTGTGCTGCTTCCTGCAACTCCAAGATTCTGGATCGTTCCGGAAACTTTATCTGCAAGCGGCTTATCCGCAAGAGTGATCACATGGCCTTTTCCATCCAGCGTACCTGCAATGGAGCTGATCTGCTGACCGGAAGTCAGAATGATATCTGCCGCAAGTTCATAAGTTTCGCCTTCCGCGATTCCTCCTGTCGGAAGATCTGCTGCTGTACTTATCACATGGGAAGCAGACTGTACTTCTGCCACAGCAGCCTTAGAGCTGTCTTCATCTCCTGCCGAAAATTCATCCGCCTGATCTTCCTGTCCTGCTGAAAAATCTTCTGCCCCATTCTCAGTTTCATCTGCCGCAAAATCTGCGGTATTACTTTCTTCTGCAGTGTTTTCTTCCGGATAAAGCTCCATGGAAGCACTTTCTTCTGCGGTCTGATCCGAAAACAGATCTGCGGCCTGTACCGGTGCAGTTCCTCCCAGCATCAGCGCCATTGACAAAGACACACTAAGCGCCTTTTTTCCATAGCCTTTTTTTGTTTTTTTCATTCTTTTTTTCCTTTCCTTTTATTTCCGCACTAAAAAAGTTCCCTCACTGAAATGAGAGAACTGATTTTCTATCGGTTAGTTGTATTTAATTTTAGCTGAATATCTCAGATACTCTTATCCCCTCTGCGAAAAAATAATGTAAATGACGTGGCAGAGATGCGATTCAGACCTCACGCTGGAATCCTCCTTTAAGAACTGTCTGTGGCAGTTCACCTCATCTGAAATATGCAGTTGTTTCTTCTGTTATTCTAACAGTTTGGAAATTTTATGTCAAATAATTCCCGGGATCGCTGTAGATTTTCTTTCCGTGTCCTGCTGATGTTATGAAGCACACGAATTGACTGCAGAACATCCTTTTTGCTGCAACACTCAATGGTCCACGTCCGCTCCCTGGTTTCCGGAAGCAGTCCCAGTACCCTTTCATAAGGGATATTTCCGGCCCCCAGGGCAGCATGGGAATCCCGGTCACCATTGTTGTCGTGAACATGGACATGGGTCACATAAGGCGCCAGCTTCTCTGTCCATTCCAGAACCGGGATCTTCGAATAACAGTGGGCGTGCCCCATGTCAAAACAGAGATGGAAATTCGGATATTTTTCCCCAAGAAGTTTATAAACATCCAGAACCGGATCGATCTGCGGGTCAAACACATTCTCCATCACAACTTCCAGCTCTTTATGCTTTTCCAGAAATTCTCCGAAAAACTCCGCAACTCTCTCAGGCCAGCCCTGAAGATAGTGGACATAAGGGTTCATGCAGGTATGATAGATGATCTTTTTTGCCCCAAGTTCCATACCTGCTGTATAAGTCTGGTGAAAACGCATCATCGTAATTTTACGCACTTCGCTGTCAAAAGCCGCGGGATCGATATTCATAAACGGTCCATGCAGGGTCAGTCCCCGACAGTCCATAAATTTCAACCGTTCCCGGTAGCTGCCAATGGAATCATTCAGATGATCCAGATTGTCTGCTATCGAAAATTCAATACTTTCGATTCCCACTCCTGTCTGCTCGATAATCTCGTTCATCTCATGATCCGGCAGAAGATGACTGATATATATCATAATTCTTTACCAGGGTAAGCACTTATGGCTTCCCGTCCTTTCTTTCAGGTATTTCTGTACCTGTATACAATTTTTGCCGGCCCTGCTGTTATGGCAAAGACCGGCTTTCCGTCATTTCCAATACCTCTGAAGCATACAGGAAATGCCTGTTATTTTATTATAATCTGACATCCTCACAGGGTCAAGCCGACATCTGACTGGCTATTTTTCAATAAAAAGCCCCAGAGATTTCCAGTCATTTACTGTTTCATTTCTGAGCTTCAGATCATAGGGTAAAAGTTCTACCGGCAGATCATTTTTGATACAGGTTCCGATCAGCGGAATGATCCATCTGTTATCATCCGAAATCTCCGCTCCATTTGCAAAATGATCAAAGCAACAGCTCCCGTCTCCCTGAACTTTTCCCGACATCATACGGATCGTATCAGCTCCGTTCAAATATGACAGATAAACTGTCTTATCTTCATCCTGAAAACTACCCGGCAGTTCTGTCTGCGCGATCGTAATTCCATTCTCATCCACAGTAGTTGTGTAATCAAAGATCCACCCAATATTTCCATCCCCATCTGTCAGACAAAACGTGTGGCTGCATGCGATCAGATTCCATACATCCCAATATTGCAGTTTCTCATCAGATGAATTTATCTTAACAGATAGAAAACGATAAGCCGGTGCGTCACAGCCTTTCGTTACTGCTGTGAGAGCATCCATTTTTCCAAGCGCATAGGAGATATCAAGGCTGTCCAGTCGATTACGCAATGCCTGATAGCAATCCATTTCTTCTCCATCCGTCATGCTTCCATAAACAGAACAGTAAATTCCATCATTTATCTTATTCTCTCTGACCTGATCTTCCCCAAAACTGCTGTCATCCGTCTGCCAGTCCACCTGTTCTTTAATAGAAATGGAGAAGCTGTGTTCCAGTGGTGGATGCGTCAGATTATACTTAAGAAGATCTGAAAAAGCACCATTATCATTATCTGTCAGATAACAGCCTCTTCCATCTTCCATAGGAATGGTCGTATAAGGAGTTACTGACGGAATATCATCAGGATCCTGATAAATGGCATAATTATTATTCCAGGATCTTATCTTTTCTCTGTTCCGGGAGAGAAAATCTTTTGAAAAGATCACTTCGTAATAACCATTGGAGTTCTGTGTGGAAGTCATCGCGCTGTCAGATTTCACCTCCGAAACGGACCCTTTGTGCCAGGTCAGGGTAAAGTCCTTCGTCTGATCCAGTTTCAGATTTTCGTTAAAAGTATCTCCTTTTTCGCGGCTTTGAATGATCAGATCTACAGCCCGGGTAAGATAAGCTTTCAGGACATATTCCGGAACTGAAGCTGAATCAGTATCTGTAGATTTGTAATTATTGCCACCGGCTGTATTTTTCGGAAAATCTTCCTTCAGCAGGAGCATGGTAAGAACTCCTTTATTTTCTGTTAAAGAATACCTTCCACTTTTGACAGCAAATCGCTTCAGACGTTCCTCCAGAATTTTTATGGATTCATTATATCCGACTACTGTAAATTTATCGTCCGGAGTCAGAGTCACCTGATACATGGTCTCCGCATTATATTCCAGCGGTGTATTTTTCCGGTAAAGAAAAACACCCAACAGCGTAAGTATCGCAAAGAGACAGAAAACACCACAGGCAAAAAACACCTTTTTTCTTTTTTGAGGTCTTTTTGCTGCTCTGCTGCCATCGCCTGCTTTCTTCACAGCCTGCTCTCTGCCCACGATCGCCAGCATTTCATCAATACTCTGCGGCCGGTCTTCTTTTTGCAGGGACAGTCCTCTCATCAGAATATCTTCCAGCTCAGGATCGATTTCTATCCCCAGATTGGAAGGCGCCTTCAGATTATCATCCAGAAGACGACTGTACGCTCCATCCGGTATCTTACCTGTAAGACAATACCATAAAGTAGCTGAAAGAGCATAAATATCTGTCGTCGTTCCCTGGTTTCCCTGAGAACTTACCTGCTCTATCGGACTGTAACCATCCTTCAGAGTACAGGTATATTCATCCCTTCCACATTCCCTTGCTGTCCCGAAATCAAAAAGTTTCAACCGCAGAGTCTGCGAAGGTCCACCGGAAAAATCCGTGCCTAGGACCATAAGATTGTCCGGAGCAATATCTCTGTGAATCAGACCACGCTTATGTATCAGGGAAAGCCCCGACAGGATTGGAAGAATCGCAGAAAAAAGCTGGTCTGCCGGAATTGGTCCATATCGCTTTACATATTCTTTTAAGGTTATTCCTTCCAGATATTCAAGTACAATATAACTGGTTTCATTTTCCTCAAAATAATCCAGAACTTTTACAATACTGTCACTCTTTAACGTGGCAAGAATTCTTCCTTCCCTGAGAAAAGTGTCTCTGGATTCTTTTATAAAAAGTTCCTTGATACAGACTTTAAGACCAATAGGCTCCTGGACTGCTTCATAGGCAAAGGCAAAACCGCCCTGTCCGATAAAACGAAGAATTCTGTATTTATTATTCAGTTTACTTCCGGGTTTCAGTTGCTGCATAATATTAGTTCCTTCTGTTTTCAGAAATTACTGCATCAGATTCATTTGTCCGATCATCCTGTTGATCGCTGATCTTTTGTCATCAGAACAGAGAACGGCAATCAAAAAACTGTCAAGACTGTCCTCTTCCGCGCTCTCATCCAGTACCTGAAATCTGCAGGCCTGAAGAATCTCATTCATTCGTCTTACTGTCAGGATCAGTCCCGGATCAGGAAGTTCTGCTTCACTTCCAAAGAATAAGATCATGAGTAAAAGAAGTGACCGGGAAATGCAGTCTCCCTGAAGAATCCTGTGCATAAAGCTGTACTCTTCCCAGTTCGGATCATTGGCATCCGAATCACTGAGGAGAATATAGGAATAAAATCGGTTCAGAAGTTCAAACAACTTATTAGGACTGATCTTCGCTGTGGCCAGACACTCTTTTATCTCTTCCTCGGACATATGAGCATGTCGATTCGGATCCATTTTGGAAATATTGCTGAGTGGAAGATCAAGATAAATGTTTCTTTTGATCCGTCGGTTTTTATCACTTGCCATATAATATTTGATCCTGGTATTCAGATAAAAAAGAAAATATTTGCAGATATAATATCTGGATTTTTCTCTGCCATCACAAAACATCCGTATGTTTTCACACATATAAGAAACAAATTCCTGATTCTCACCCAGTCTCCCGAGATCCTTTTCCACAGTAAGGGTTCGCTGAAGTGTATACATAGTCTCCGCATAAAAACAGGAATTCATCTGCACATAGTTTTCCATACGTGCAAGAGGAAACGCTGAATAGGAGCCATTGAACCCATTAATAAGAAATCCATCATAAGAACCACTGCTTTCAAATTCGCGGATCTGCACGATCAGACTGTACCAGTGATCAAAGGTCAGTTTTTTCTGAAAAGCATAGATCAGACTTGCCTCGATCAGATCCCGGGCATAGAGAACTTCCTCATTTTTTTCCTGTAATGCAGCGTTAAGCTCAGCAAGACTCCACTGATTGCAGAAGCCTTTGTAAATGATCCGGTAACGCAGGGGATAGCTGTCAATCTTCTTCTGGATCCCTTCAAGGGAATCCCGGTCCTGCAAGAAATCCTTCTGGATTTTTTCGAGGGATTCCAGGCACGCAAGAGCATCTTTTCCTTTGAGACCGATAATGATGTCATCAAATATTCTTTTTGTTTTCTTTCTCATATCCTGTTCCACCCCCTGATAGATCCACATACTTCTTCATGTTTATGCTTACCATTCCTTTTTTATTCCATCAATTTCAGCAGTTACTTTCTGCTGAATTTCCAGGGGAATGATTCCGCAGGCCAGCATTTTGAAATCTTCACGTACACTGTCAGCTGTTTCCTTCCCGGTCTGCAGAAATATACTTCTGGATTCTGTATCTTTATATTCACTTTCCTTTAGATGGATGATCAGAAAACATTCTCCGTGAGTCAGCTCATAAGAATAACAGCTCTGAAACAGTCTCTGGTTCAGATAATTCACATACCATTTAAGGGTTCGGATAGCTGCCTGCTCCGGATTGTAAGTGGTGATGGAAATTACATACTGGTAATAATCTCCACCTATTCTTTTTTCTACATACATAGAATTTCCCTTCCTGACGGTGAAAGCTTTTTACGAGGAAGTGCGTTTACTCATTAACTGTGTAGGTAAGGCTGTCCGGCATTTCCGTTAATTTCAGTTCCTGGCGCCCACTGTCAATCATGGACTGGCATAATGTCTCTGCATTTACATAGTTATTTTCTGTGAATCCATCATCTAATACGATAATTCCGGCTCCGTCAAGAGCTTTAAGATTTTCGTTTTTCTCAAGATTATTAAATGCGAGCACATATCTGATATAGTCACCTTCATCAGTAACTTCTTTTGTCATGAAATCGAAATTTTCAACCCCTGGATAAACCTGGCTGACATCAATACCCTGGATGCTTTCGAGAGTATAACCTGCAGATTTGTAAAAAAGAGTTTCATCATTTAACTGCACAAGCTTTTTGCTTCCACTTTCATAAAAGATCACTATATATTCCGGATGTTCTGCAGTGTCGTCAGTCTTAAATACACGGTGCTCTATTAACAGAGAATCCGTAGCCGGTGTTGCAATGGCAGTTTCTGATGTGCTACTGTCAGAAGTGACGTCAGAATTTGCTGAAGAATTCATGATCTGAGAAGCAGCTGAAGAATCTGCTTCATTGGAAGTGGAGGACGTTGAACTGGCAGTCTGACTGGAAGCCGCCATTCTTGTTCCTGTAAAATAACCGACCGACCGGCCGATCACCGTAGCAATTGCAATCACTGCAACAGCTTTTACCACATTAGATATCTTACTCATAGCTTATTTCTCCTTCTCTTCTGTAAATTTATTATGTATAAACAGTATAGTAAAATATTTCTGCATATTTTTGCGAAAAATATTTCTACCTGGATTATACCATAAGCTTAATTACCCCTGGATATAATTTTTGCCGGCCTCTGCTGCTGCAAAGACCGGCTTTTTATCATTTCCTCTGTAGCTGGAGTACATTGGAAATGCATGTTATTTTGAGAATTTTTTTTACAAGAATTATACGAGAACTTTCTCTACCGCATTTTTCCATCCGCTGTATTTCTGCTCTCTCTCGACCGCATTCATGGACGGGATAAACTGGTTGCGGTTTTTCACCTCAAAGATGCTTTCCATCTTGTAAAGTCCACAGCTTAATCCTGCCATCAGGCCAGCTCCGAACGCGGAAGATTCTTCACATCTTGGAAGGCTTACTGTTGTTCCCAGGATATCACTCTGGAACTTCATCAGATACTGGTTTCTTGTAGGGCCGCCGTCTACGCAGAGCTCTTTTACTGTCATTCCATCTTCTGCCTTCATCATCTCCACAATGTCTGTGATCTGATATGCGATGGATTCCAGCGCTGCTTTTACAACCTCTTTCTTTCCGGTTGTTCTGCTCATTCCGTAGATAATGGCTTTTGCGTCGGATTTCCAGTAAGGTGCTCCCAGACCGGAAAATGCAGGAACCAGATAAGTAGTATCATTCTTATTCGCCTGCTCTGACATTTCCTGAGTCTCACCTGGAGAAGTGATCAGTCCCATGTCATCTTTCAGCCATGTGATCACTGCACCTGTGTAGTTGATGTTTCCTTCCAGAACATAAGTAATTTTGCCGTTAAGCCCCCATGCAAGAGAAGTTACAAGACCAAGATCTGACATGATCGGTTCTGTTCCTGCGTTCATCATAACAGAGGAACCTGTTCCGTATGTAGCCTTAACCATTCCCTTTTCGATGCAGCCCTGTCCGAACAAAGCACCCTGGGAATCTCCGATCACACCGCAGATTGGGATCGGTGCCTGGAAATATCCCTCGAAATCTGTCATTCCGTACTCTCTGCTGGAATCACATACTTCCGGAAGCTGCTCTACGTTGATGCCGAACCAGGTACAGATCTCTTTATCCTATTTCAGGTTATGGATATTGAAAAGCTGGGTTCTGGATGCATTGGAGTAATCCGTTGCATAAACCTCGCCTTTTATCAGTTTAAACAGAAGCCAGGTGTCGATGGTTCCCAGGCAGAGATCGTTGTCTCTTTTTGCCTGTTTTACTTCCTCCACATTCTCCTGAAGCCATACAAACTTCGCTGCCGGAAAATACGGGGAAAGATGCATTCCTGTCTTCTGGCGGATGATCTCTGCCACACCGCCGTTTTTCTTCTGTTCACGGTCCGGGTCGATCATCACGTTTGTTTTGATACGCTCACAGATCTCGGAAGCTCTAGAGCACTGCCATACAATGGCAGGTGCCAGAGATGCAGATCCTCTGGAGTCACTGCAGAGAACAACGATATCTTTATCGGTTTCCGCTTCTTTTAAAAGTACGTCACAAATTGCTTTACGGTTTGGAATCTTATTCATAATTACAGCTGCTCCTTTCTCTTTCTCTCTTCAAAATCTTTCATGATCTGCTCATACTCTTCCTGGCTCGGTACGTGATGATGCCAAGCAGCCTTGTTCTCCATAACTGCAGAGCCTTTACCTTTAACAGTGTTTGCGATGAGGACTGTCGGCTGGCCTTTTGTCTGTTTTGCTTCCTCAAATGCTGCGTGGAGCTGCTCAATCTTTTATCTCTTTCCTTTACAAACCATACTCTTTATATAATTTCCTGCAAGCCTCCGCACTGTCTATAATTTTCCCAATCTCATCCATTCGGCCATCCGCAATCAGACGATTGATCAGCATTCTCATCCGCGCTTCGCCAATGGCCTCACCCTCAGCTTTTCCTTCCGCTTTACCTTCTGCCTTTCCAATAATTTTTCCACGCGCTTCTCCTAACTCAAGTAATCGTTCCGATTCCAACTGTAAAACCTTTCCGCCCATAACTTCATCCACTCCTTTCCTGATTTTTTCTTCTTTCCGGAAAATATAATCGGATATCCTTACGATTAGTCTATTCAAATCTGTATATAATTCTGACCTTCCCGCCATCGAAAGCTCTTTCTCCAGATTTACCCGGATATCCTCGTACTCACTCAACAATTCCTGTAACTTCTCTGTATTTTCTCCTATCGTATGCGCTGACTCTTCATATCTCATCACATAAAACGGCAGCAACATCAGTAAATTCTTCTCAAAAATGCTATCCTTCGTATAACGCTCCACCTTCACCGTCGGAACCCGATATACACACACCTGCCCATCCGGAAGCTTTAGCTCCACTTCCTCAACATCCGGCGTATTCTTCGTAGTTCTCAAATAAATCACACAGGACCTGGGAAACTCCACAAAAAATCTCCGTCCAACCCTCCGCCTGCTCTCCAGCGCAATAGCAAGATCATACTCAAACATCCGGATTGCCATCGTAGCATCATCTGTACTCTGACACTCAATATGATACACCTTATCCCCGATCAAAAGCCGGGCATCCGTGATCAATTCCCCTTCCTCCAGCTGATGCTCATTCCGAAGATGCACGATCTTCACATCCTCCGGATACGAAGTATGGAACACCTCGTTGATAAGCGGAACAAGCAAGTACGTCATCTTCTCCACCATCGTCCGGAAAACGTCATCGAATATAGTATTGTTGTTCATTAACACTCCTATCGGTATATATGAATTATACCACACAAACAAAACATGAAAACGCCATAAACCGGCCTTTCATAAATTCACAGAAACAAAAATGGAAAATGCTTCAGAATACGAAGCTCCAAGAATGTCCATACAGACAAAAGATCTTATAAGATATAACAACCATATCACATACTATAAAAAAAATCACTCAGATTTCATCCAAAAATCCCACTATAATTCGACAAACAGACAGCAGAACCCCTCGATTTACTTCGTCAGACAGCCGGAAATTTTTTCGCTTTTCAAAGCTGAGGAAATTGCGAGGAGGGGAAGCATTCGTAGTTGCGAAAGGCCATTTCCCCTCCTCGCGCTCCTCCCCTCCGGCCACGCAAATTACTGTAGGTTGTGGAGATGTGTTCAGATACTGGCGGGGCGATGGATGCTGCGGTATTGGATATGAAACGCTGTGCCGATCTATTCCTATTCTCCACAACTTTTTCCAGTCACTCACTTACTCCCATCAGGTCACAAGGAACCCCAACCTTTCCTCCCTGCCGTCCAGCGCAGCGACAACGATCCCAAACATCTCCCGTTAAACCACAAGCAAACTCAGCCTTTCCTCCCTGCCGTCCAGCGCAGCGACGACGACCCCAAACACCTACCGGCAAACCACAAGCAAACTCAGCCTTTCCTCCCTGCCGTCCAGCGCAGCGACGACGACCCCAAACACCTACCGTTAAACCACAAGCAAACTCAGCCTCTCCTACCAACCGTCCAGCGCAGCGCTGACGGCTCATCCAACTCCCGAGCAGCCCCACACACACTACCGCCATGAAAAGCCAGCCCGTGAGGCGTGTGCTGCCTGTCGACGGACTCTGCAGGAGGGGAGCTGATTCTTGGCTGGCGGAAATCTGCGTTGCTTCAAAAATTCTCACTGTCTGAGCGGCTTCAGACGCGAGTTTGAGAATTTTTGAAGCGGTTTTAGCAGAATTCCGGCAGCCTAGAAGCCAGCCCCCGACGAAGCCCCGGCGACAGGCAGCACACGCCTCACGGGCGTCCCTTTCACGGGCGTCCCTTTCACGGTCCTCCCTTTCCCACAAAAAAAGAACAGGCCGGCACACACCGACCCGTTCACAAAAAACTGAATCCCAAAAATCAAAAAATCAGAAGCACTCCTTATAAATCTTATAAACCCTCTCCCGATCCAATTTCACAAAATTATTCGCCATCAATCTACCCTGGTTCTCCAGCACAGAATCCGTAAACTCCTCAAGCTCCTCCTCGGACACCCCATACTCATGCAGCGCCTTCTTAGGAATCATCACATTCAGAAGCTTCTCCAACTCCTCATAAACAACATCCACATCACATCCAAGGATTCCCGCCATAAATTTATTCAGGCGCGCAATCTCGCCATCACTCTTGATCTCCATATAGTTGTTGAGCACACCGGTAAACATTGCATAATTGGACTCACCATGAGCCACATGATACTTAGCCCCCAGCGGATAACTCAAAGCATGCACAGCCGCACACCCCGCATTACCAAACGCAATACCCGCATAATTAGCCGCCATCAGAAAATCCTTCATCAACGGAATCCGGGCCTCCTGACCATGATCCCTGATCTCCATATAACCCTTCAGGATCATCTCGATCGCCTTATACCCAAACATCCTTGTAGTCTCATTCCCCTTAGGAGAAAGACTGGACTCCACAGAATGCACCAGCGCATCAATAGAACTCGTAGCAAAAAACTGGAACGGCAGATCCTCCAGAAGCTCCGGGATCAGCACAGCAGAATCCCCGTAAAGCTGCTCCACAGCAAGCCCTTTCTTCGTACCCTTCGCAGTCAGGGAAAGAATCGAAATATTCGTCACCTCAGAACCCGTACCACAGGTAGTCGGAACCAGCACCAGCTCCTTATTCTTCACGATCGGAAGCAGCCCGTCATAAAGATCCGTAACCGGAGAAATATTCTCCAGTGCAAACAACTTGGAAAGATCCAGAATGCTGCCGCCACCAACAGAAACCACACGCTTCGCATCCTTCGGCACATCCTTCCAGATTGCCTCAGCCATCACATCCGTAGGCTCGCCCTTACCATAATCCTCACGGAAGATCACATCACAGCCAAGCCCCAGCGGCTCAAAAAATTTCTTAAACAATCTCTTATTGGTAAAAAGCAGATCCCCTTTACCAAGTTTAAATTCCTCCGCAAACTGCCGGCAATTATCAAAACTGTAAATCGTCGGTCTGATCATCAGTTCCTGCATAGTTTTTCCTCCTGTCAGCCCCGCATTTCGCAGAAGCTCTTTTTATAAAATTTTATTATAATATAATAACACTGGCAGACAGCCCTCTGCAATCCGCATTACCACCCGCCTCCTGCCAAACAGATCAAACGCCAAAACAGGCTTTTACATTCTACTTTGCCACCGGCATACGATCCCTTCACAAGTCAGGCAGATATTTGCAGCTCCGCAGAGGACTTTCCTGATCCAATCAGTTTTCAACATCCATGCGTCAGGAGCGTACCATACATCTCCGGTCTTCGATCCCGGAAAACACCCCACTCCCGTCTCTTCTGTGCGATGGCATCCAGATCAAACTCCGCAGTGATCACACCCTGTTTCTCCATTTCTGCAGTCTCTGACATATTACAGTTGAAACTTTCTTTTCACTGCATCCACCAGAAAATCCGCAGTACCTTCCACGCCAAGAAAACTGCTGTCCACCAGAATACTCTTGTGGTTCTTGTCATCCGGGTGATATCCCGCATACTGCATATGATAGGAATCACGGGCCTCATCAACAGCCACGATCATTTTTCTGGCCTCTTCAACCTCAATGTTCAGATCCTTCACACAATGCTCCACACGAACCTCATATGGTGCATAAATGTAAATATGCATGGCATTTTCCATCTCTTCCAGAGTAAAATCCGCACACCTTCCGACAATAACACATGTCTCTTTTTCCGCAAGAAATTTAATGATATTCTGCTGCGCCTCAAAAATCTTATCCTGTGTATTGCTGGTTCCTTTTCCAAGAGGAAACATCATTCTTGCAAAAGGACTGGCCTTGACTTTTTTCGCTGTCTCCTCCACTTCATCCACAACAGACACCGGAAGGTTCAGCTTCTTTGCAGCCTGATCCACAATATCCCTGTCATAATATTCAATCCCCAGTTTTTCCGCCATCTTTTTTGCGATCGGACGACCCATGCTGCCAAACTGTCTGGTGATCGTAACTACGTATTTACTTTTTCCCATATAATTTCCTCCCGAATTAAAGGATACATTCCAGGTTCATGTTTTTAATGTTCATACCATCCGACGATTCCCGGATTCAGATTGATATTGATCTGCTTGATCTCCTGATACTCCTCAAGGCCCTGAACACCCAGGTCACGGCCGATTCCGGATTTTTTGTAACCGCCCCACGGAGCCTCGTTAAATGCCGGGTTATAACAGTTGATCCAGGTAATACCTGCGCGGATCTCTTTGATCACCCGAAGCGCTCTGGAACCATCGGCGGTAAATACTGCTCCAGCCAGACCATACTCCGTATCGTTTGCCATGTCAATGGCCTCTTGCTCTGTCTTAAACGTCTGAATAGTCACAACCGGTCCAAAAATCTCCTCCCGGACAATGGTCATATCCGAAGTACAGTTATCAAACACCGTCGGTCTTACATAAAAGCCTTTCGCACACTCCCCTTCTGTGTAACGCTCGCCGCCGCACACAAGCGTAGCACCTTCCTCAACGCCCTTTTTAATATATCCAAGAACTTTATTCATATGGCTCTCAGAAACCAGCGGGCCCATATCCGGATTCTCCATAGGATCTCCAATAGTGATGGCATTTGCTTTCTTTGCAAGACGTTTCACAAATTCATCCTTGATACTTTCCTCGATGATAATCCTGGAACCTGCGGAGCACACCTCGCCCTGATTCAGGAAAATACCGATCATGGCCCATTCCACTGCGCCGTCCAGATCCGCATCTGCAAAGATCACATTGGGTGACTTTCCGCCAAGCTCAAGGCCGATCTTTTTTACATTGTCTGCTGCCGCACGCATGATGCTCTGTCCCACTTCCGTGCTTCCGGTAAAAGTAACCATATCCACATCTTTGCTCTCCGCGATCCGGTTTCCTGTAATTCCGCCAGGGCCAAGGATCAGGTTCACGCTGCCCTTGGGCATTCCGATCTTCTCAAAAATCCCAAACAGTTTCACACAGGAAAGCACACAGTTGGAACTTGGTTTAAACACCACACTGTTACCGGCTGCCAGTGCAGGAGCCAGTTTCCACACACCCATCAGCAGCGGATAGTTCCAGGGAGTGATCAGTCCGCACACGCCAACCGGCTCATGAACGGTATAGGAATGCATTTTTCCAAAACCTTCATTTACTTCATAAACACCGCCCTGTGGCATTTTTAAGAGTCCTGCATAATAGCGGAAACAGTGAACTGCATCATCCACATCAGCCTCTGCCTCTCTTAAGGGTTTTCCATGATCCATGCAGTCCAGCTTCGCAAAATCCTCTTTTTCCGCATCAATAGCATCTGCGATCTGAAGAAGGATATCCGCCCTTGTCTGGGAATCCATATCACGCCATTCCCTTGTCACATAAAAAGATTTTTTTGCCGCCGCAATGGCTTTATCTACATCCTCCACATTTCCTTCCGTTACCATGGCAAGAACCTCACCATTTGAAGGATTTAATGTAGGAACTGATTTTCCTGTACTGCCTTCTACCCATTCACCATCAATAAACATTTTCTGAAGTTCCATAAGCGTCCTCCTTTTATTTTCTTAACCCGTTCAAATAATCTTCCCATTCAATCTTCTGACTCCCACGATCATCGGATCTTTTCACCTTCAAAATAATTTGCTTCCACCTTCATCCCCCGGATCTCTTCCTTATCCACTTCAAAAAGATCTCCGCTGAGAACAATGATATCTGCCATTTTTCCCGGCTCCAGGGTTCCCATGGAATCCTCCACATGATAAACACGGGCCGCGCCGGAAGTGTAAGCTTTTAGCGTATCTGCCATGGAGATTTTTTCCCAGGGGTTGGTGGATGTCAGTTTTCCGTCATCATCTCTTCTTGTAACTGCCGCATAGATTGTTGTAAAAGGATCTATAGTCACAACCGGATAATCGGTTCCAAGTGCCAGCGCGCCTTCATGCTCCAGCAAAGTCCGAAACGGCCACTGAAGCCTTGCCCGTTTTTCTCCGATCTGGTTCACCTTTCCATTTGCCGCAAGTGTTACATGATACGGCTGGACTGAAGGAATCACATCAAGCTCCGCAAAACGATCCAGGTCATCGGGATGGATGTTTTCGATATGCTCGATCGTATTTCGAAGACCATGCTCCCCGTTCACTTCCGCAGATTTTTCAAAAAGATCCAGCGCCATCCGCACGGAACCATCTGCAATACAATGAAGTCTTACCTGGATCCCTGCCTTGTTCGCCGCAATGATCTCTTTCTTCATTTTCCGCTCCGGCCATAACGGAAGTCCCTCGCCACAGGTCTCCGGCTTATCGATATAAGGCTCCAAAAGAAGTCCTGTGTAAGTCTCCGTCACGCCATCAATAAAACCCTTTACCCCCGCAATGTGAAAATGCGGGGAATCAAAATGCTTCTGAAATTTAAAATACTTCGAAAATTCCGTATACCCGAAAAGTTTCATGTAGGAAAAGATCTGTGCCTTAAGCCCTTCTTCCTCGTCCAGTTTTTTCAGGATATCATATTTTTTCATGGTTTCTTCGGTGTAATCATCGGCAAACATTTCACTTGCCGCGGCAATTCCGTAGTCAGCCAGAACATCCTGGAAATTCCGGTGGATCTCAAGCATCTCTTCCTCCGAAAATTCCATATATTTTTTCTGGGCCGGTTCACACGCTGCCGGTTCCAGAAGAAGGCCGCTTAATTCACCATTTTCAAACTTTACATTTACACCGTTATCCATTTTCCGGTCCGGATCGATCCCTGCCTCTTCCAGTGCTCTGGAATTCAGCCACATGCTGTGGCAGTCCGCACAGAAAAGATACACCGGCCTGTCGGGAATGGCCTCATCCAGAAGTCTTTTATCCGGAAGTGGCTCATCTCCCCAGTTGGTGATAAACCATCCGGAACCTCGAATTCTTTTGTAATCCGGATGTGCATCTGCAAATTCCTTAATGATCTTCACACATTCCGCCTGAGAACATCCTTTTCCCAGATCCGAACACACATATCTGCTGCCATCAATGGCTCCGGAAAAAAGATGGGTATGTGCATCCAGAAAAGAAGACATGATCATTTTTTCTCCGTAATCGTAAAGAGGCCAGTCTGCATAATCCTTATCTCTCTGGAAATCCCAGGGAAGAACTGCCTGAATCTTTTTGTCCACTACTGCGATGGCTGCCGGTCTGGGGAAATCTTCAAGACCTGTAAAAACAGCTTTACTTCTCAGAATAAATTTTCCCATAAGCCATACCTCCTACATCACAAAACCACAGATCAGAAATCCCACAACAGAAAGTACACTTGCAATGATTACATATGGAAGCTGTGTCAGCGCATGTTCCATATTGTCAATTCCTGCACTCTGGGAGGAAAGAAGTGTCGCATCTGTATAGAAGCAGGCATGGCTTCCAAATGCACCACCGGAAATGATCGCTGCCATAATAAGGATCGGATTTGCGCTGATGGCTGCACCAAGTGGAAATACGATAGGTGCAACTACCGCGCTCATGCCCCAGAGAGAACCGGTAGTAAAGGTAAGTGCCGCAACCAGAACAAAAGCGATTGCCGGGAAAACCGGGCCCCAGAGAAGCGGTTTTGCAACAGAAATAATAAAATCTGTCATTCCCATTCCCTCCGTTACTTTCTGAAGTACAAAGGCAATGACCAGAAGGATCAGAATCGGAAGCATATCTGCAAAACCACGGACAACCAGATTAAAGAAATCATCCAGCGCAACCACTTTCTGCGGTACATAAAGCACGAAACAAACGATCAGGGAAACCACAACAGCCAGAAGCAGGTTGCTTGTCGCAATAGCAATGGCAACCAACACACCCATGGGAATCACGAAATTCCAGATGTTACCTTCTTCCTCATAACCTTTTCTGTCATCGTGGTTATATTTTCTGCTGGCATCGCTGTAAACCTTGCCAGTCTCCTCCACACGTTTATAGGCTTTTTTCATAGCACCAAGCTTTGGCATCACACCCAGCGCAAAGAGGAAAACAATAGCAATGGTAAGGATCGGATAAAAGCAATAGGGGATCGCACGGATATAAGCCTGAATACCGGTTTTAAATCCCAGCGCCTTCACACTTGCCTGGTCAATAAAAAGACTTGCGTAAAAAACAGCCCATGTAGAAAACGGAAGCAGTACACACACCGGAGCACCTGTGGCATCCAGCATATACGCCAGCGCCTCCCTGGGGATCTTACGTTTGTCACAGACACCCTTCATACAGACACCAATGGAAAGCACATTCAGATAATCATCCACAAAGATCAGGATACCCATAACAAAAGTAGTAAGAAGAGTTTTCCTCTCCGTGTTACAGAATTTTGAAACCAGTTTCTGGAAACCAAAAGTACCCTTCGACTCCTGAAGAAGTGCGATCAGACTGCCAAAAAGGCCACACACAAGAACGATCCACACATTTTCGGCAAGCACATCCTGGATCAACGTACACCACTGAGGCAGAAAATCCTTCCTATACATGAATATGGCCGCCACCAGAGAACCTCCGATCAGAAACTCCACACATCTCCTGGTTGCGATAGCACCGACGATAATAACCAGAAGAATAAAAATTGCAATCAGTCCAGTATTCATTTTTTTCTCCCCTTTCCCTCTGTGAACCAGAAAGAGGCATACCCGTTTAACGGATATGCCCCTTTGCATCAACAGACTTTTTCGTGAAACAAAAAATGGCGTATTCATTGCGCTTCCGCAATCAATACACCATCGTACGTTTCGTGTTTTTTATTATTTTGTTACTGATATACTATTATTTTTCACACTCTGATACAATGCTTAATTTCGGTAGTTAAATTAATGTTTTTTAAGTATATATACTTGATTTTAAGTATATGTGATAGTATACTAACTTCAAATGAAATCAGTACTCACAAATCTGGAAAACCAGTAAGATTTATCCAAAAATAAGACAAACATTACGGTTACAATCCACTGCATATCCATAACCCTGATCTCTTTGTAACTAAAAAACAGCAACCACTGTACCAAAAAAAGGAGAAAAACCATGGAAAAAAACACCTTTCTTATGATCAACGACATGATCTACGATCTCTATTCCTGCACCAGCCTTAACGAAATCAAAGCAAAATTCCTGCTCCGCCTGAAAATGGTCATCCCCTACAGCTACGCCAGCATCCTCCTCCACGAAACCACCGAAGATCCGGACACCATCCGCCTCACCACCCCAATCTGCATCCCCGAAGCCTTCACTGAAGCAGAAAACGAATACATGAATGTCGCAGACGAAGACCACCTCCTCTGGCTCCTCCACTCCCGGGAACCCCGCCTCGTCCGCGAAAGCGATCTCCTGGAAGACCAGCAGCGCCTCAACTCCCCCCTCTACGTCCACTGCTACCGCAAATACAACATCTTCGACTCCATGCAATACGCCAGTGTCTACCAGCAGGAACTCCTGGGAATCCTCACCCTCTTCCGCACCGAAAAAGACGGCCCTTTCACCAATGAAGACATGTTCTACCTCCAGGCCATCGGCATGCACTTAAACGCCGTCCTCTACCAGATTACCCACAGCCTGCCCCAGACCAACGACCTCAAACAAACCCTCGCCCGCCTGAAAAACACCTGCCACCTCACAAACCGCGAACTCCAGATTGCCGAACAGATCTACCAGTACCGCAACAACGACGAAATCGCAGGGTCTCTCGGCATCCGCGAAAACACCCTACAGAAACACCTGCAGAACATCTTCCGAAAAACCAACGTAACCTCCCGCTGGGAACTCCTGAGATTCCGTATGCGATAAAAGCCGTCCAGCGCAGCGCTGATGGCTCATCCAACTCCCGGGAAACCACTCAACCATTCCTCCTGAACCACACTACCACTTCACCACTCTCCCATCCCGCCCGGAAAAGCCAGCCCGTGAGGCGTGTGCTGCCTGTCGCCGGACTCTGCAGGAGGGGAGCGCTTCTTAGGCGGTGGGAATCTGCGTTGTTTTTCAAAAGTTCGCTGTTTGAGCGAAGCGAGTTCGGACTTTTGGAAAACGGTTTTAGCAGATTTCCAGCGTCTTAGAAGCCAGCCCCCGACGAAGCCCCGGCGACAGGCAGCACACGCCTCACGGGCGTCCCTTATCCGCCCCACACCCCCACACAAAAAAAGACTCCGCAGCCACCCAATCCCGGGTCAGCCACGAAGCCTTCATTTTTATATGTATATCTATCTCACATGCTCATCTATGTCTGTCACAACTGGTTTCCGTATCAATCCCTCAACCCATTCTGCTCAAAATCCCTGAACAGACTGGCCTCACCATCATCCGCAAACGCATTTGCATCTCCCTGATCAGAACCATCCTGTCCACCTTCGATACTTTCATCCTGAGAATCCTGGGAATCCTGACTATCCTGTGCCGCACTCTCCTCAGAGCTATCCTTACTAGCACTATCATCCTTACCAAGTTTCACAGTAAGCGTCTTCTCCTTATATTCATTACCATCCAGAACCGCAACCGTCACATCAATCTTTTCCTTCGGCTCATAATACTGAAGCAGCTCAACCAGCTGATCAATACTGGTAATGGTCTTACCATCAAACTCCGTAATAACCATATTCTTGGTAATACCCGCATCATCAGCCGGGCCACCCTCAGTCACCTCAGAAACAAACACACCCTGCGGAATACCATAAATCTGAACAGCCTCATCACTGACCGTGCTGCCTGTGATACCAAGAATACCATGATTATCCACTTTATCCCTTGCCTTGGCATTCATCATATTCTCAAGAGAATCCGCAACATCAGAGATTGCAATGGCATAACCCATACCCTCAACCTCCGTAGAAGCAAGTTTGGAAGAGTTGATACCAACAACCTCACCATCCATATTCAGAAGCGCACCACCACTGTTACCAGGGTTAATAGCCGCATCCGTCTGGATCAGATTCACACCCTTATTGATACTGCTGCTGTTATCTGTAGAATCACTGGACTCAATCTGACCTGAAGAATCTGTCTTACGGTTCTTTGCACTGACAATACCAGTAGTAACAGACTGGCCATAACCAAGTGCATTACCAATAGCAACAACCTGCTCACCAATCTTCAGATCATCAGAACTTCCGATCTTTGCAACAGAAATCGCATCCATCGTGTCATTAGAAACATCTTTGGTTGCAACAGACACAACCGCAAGATCCTCGTTCTCATCAAAGCCTTTTACAGTAGCCTCATAAGCACTTCCATCTGCAAAAGCAACGGATAAAGTATCCGCACCATCTACAACATGATAGTTTGTTGCGATCAGCAGCTCAGAATCTGTTTTTCCGATGATAATACCGGAACCACTGCCCTGAACTTCCTGCTCCTGGCTTGGCGCATACTGGGAGCCAAACATGCTGTAATAATTCTGAACCTCCTGAACAGACTTGGTTGTGATCGCAACTACAGAAGGCATTGCCTCCTCAGCAACCTCGGATACATCAAGACTTCCCTTGGTATCGGAAGATTTTGTATCTGTTGTATCTTCGGTACTCTTATCTGACTTTTTATCAGATTTCATAAGTGTCAGCTTCTCGGAACTATCTGTAGCTGCCTGTACAGACTGTGCTCCTGTAAAATAATCCACACCTTCATATGCACCAACACCAATGCCACCTGCAAGTACTGCACACAGGCTGATGGTTGCACCTTTTTTCATCATTTTCTTTATTTTTAATTTTCTGTTGTTATTCATGATTAAGTCCCTCCCTGGAAAAAAATTTCTTCTCTGTTTCCTTTTGATGCTTCAAAGTATAGATTTTAATTGTGTTTACTTTGTGGGAAAAATGTGTTTTATTTGTTAAAACTTTTCACGGCCATCACAATTACAAACCATGCAACCTCAAGAAGAACGATCATTCCACCTGGTTTCAGTCCCGCATAATAAGAAAGAAACAGACCAATAACCGTAGTACATACCGCCACAGCAATGGCACACACCAACGTGCCTTTATAACTTTTCGCCATCTGCATCCCGCATGCCACCGGAACCACCAGCATGGAAGAAACGATCAGCGTTCCTACCGTACGGGACGCAATGGAAACGGTCAGCGCCGTCAAAATGGTAAAAAGAAAATTAATATTCCGCACGGAAACGCCGGAAATCCTTGCCGCATTTTCATCAAATCCAATATAAAACAGTTCTCTGTAAAAAAACAGCACCGCTGCCAGAACCAGCACGCTGATCACAACTACCAATGCCAGCTCTCCTTCACTGATGGACACAATACTTCCAAATAAAAAGCTGTTCAGGCTTGCGCCGTTTTCCACAAAACCGGACAGCACACCTGCCAGTCCGATCCCGGCGGACATGACGATGGAAATTGCAACTTCAGAATACCGTGGGATTTTTTTACGGATCGCTTCAATTCCAAGGGCTGCCACAATACACATCACTACCGCACCGGCTACCGGATTCACTCCCAGGATCAGTCCCAGCACAACACCGGCCAGAGAAGAATGGGAAAGCGCATCTCCGATCATGGACATCCGTTTCAGAACAATGGTGATCCCGATACAGGGCGTGATCACAGCCAGAAGGATTCCCACGAGAAAAGCCCTCTGCATAAATCCATACTGTAAAATACTCATACCTCGTCAATCCTCCCCTCTTCTGCCTTGAAGAACCGATTGGCCCCTTTGAATTCACCGGAATTTCCGTGAGTGACCATAAGAATGGTCAGCCCCTGTTCCTCATTCCTCTTTTGCAGGACTTTTGCAAGTGCTTTCACGGAAACTGTATCCATACCTGTGGTGGGCTCATCCAGGATCAGGATCTTCGGATTTCCCACCAGTGCACGTGCCAGCATAACTCTCTGCTGCTGCCCGCCGGAAAGATCTCCGATCCTTCTTTTCCAGAACTCTTCCATTTCCATCTCCGCAAGTGCGGCTTTCAGACGTGGAATCTCTTTTTTCACCTGAAAACGTGCTTTCCATGAAGAGGAATACACGCCTGTCATCATGATTTCCTCTACCGTGGCCGGGAAATTCTGATTTCTGCTGATACTGTTCTGCGGAACATATCCCAGATCTCCCTTTCCAAATGTGGCAGAAATATCTTTTCCATTTACGGTAATGCTTCCTTCCTGGGCTTTCAGCTCACCCAGAAGAAGCTTCAGAAACGTACTTTTTCCACTTCCGTTTTCACCGGTAAGAATGACATAATCACCATCCTTTACTTCCAGGTTCACCTGCTCCAGCACTGGCGTTCCTGTGTAGTAAAACGAAAGATTTTCTATCAAAATTCCCATAATTTCTCCTTTTATCGCAACAGCAGTTCTACATTTCAGAACAGCCTTTGTTCTCAGCAACTGCTGCCTCACGGCTTCCGTTCAGTGCCTTCTGCAATGCCTCCAGATTCTTCCTCATCACAGAAAAATAATCCTCGCCGGCTTCTATATCTTCTTCACTCAATCCCTCAATAGGATTCAGCACAGCCGTCACAGCATCCACTTCCTTCGCCACAGTCTTCGCCACCTTTGGGCTTGCCAGTTCCTCGAAAAATATGGTATGGATGTCATATTTTTTCGCATACTCGATCACTTCCTGCATCTTGGCAGGATCAGGCTCTGAATCCGGTGTCAGGCCTTCAATCGCCAGCTGTGTCAGATCATAGGCATTGCACAGATATCCGAACGCCTCATGAGCCACGATGATATCCCGGCTCTTTGTATCTTTCAGGCCATCCCGGAATTCCTGGTCCAGCTCGTCAAATTCACCGGCATATTTCTCATAATTCGCTTCATAATAATCCTTATTCTCCGGATCCGCTTTTACAAAAGCATCCTTAATATTCGCCATCTCCTGTTTCGCCCGCATGGGATCCAGCCAGACATGGGGATCTTTTCCATTATCGCCATGAGCATGATCCTCACCTCCATCCAGAAGCTCCACACCATCCGATGCCTCAGACACCACCAGATCCTGATTTTCCAGAGTGTCCAGCACATCTTCCGCCCAGTGTTCCAGGTCCGCGCCATTGTAGACAAAAACATCCGCATCCTCAAGATTCCGGATATCCGTCGCCGCAGGTTCCCAGTCATGAGGCTCCGTTCCCGCAGGAACCATATCCTTCACCTGAATCTTATCGCCGCCCACCTTCCGGGCAAAATCATACATGGGATAAAAGCTGGCCATCACTTTCAGCCGGCCATCATCCACAAACGGCTGCCCCACTGTTCCGGCCCTGTGCAATCCATAACCGGTCACACCTCCGACCACAAGGAGCGTTGCCGCCAGAACCGCTGCCGCAGCCATCTTCCCTCTGTTAAAATTCATTTCTTCCTCCTGCACTCATCACAATATCCATAAAAGATCGTCCGGCTCTGATCAATCTCAAACCCGTGCTCATCCAGCACATGTCCCACAAAATGGTCAATGCATCCACACTGCAGAGGAATCGTATGCCCACATTCCAGGCACACAAGCTTACCATAATTCTTCCGTTCCTCATCCCGGATAAACCGATATTGTGCCGGTGCTCCCTCCACAGACGGAACTTTCAGCACAGCCCCTTCTTTCTGCAGACGCTCCAGACCTCTGTACACCGTTGTCCTTCCGATCCGGATCTCTTTTCCACGAAGGATCTCCATAAACTGGTCAATCGTATAAAACGTATCTCCATATTCCTGCAGACACTCCAGGATCAGCTTCTGCTGCCTGGTACTGTATTTCATTTTTTCTTCCATATATTTCACTCTCTTCCGTCAACTGCACCTTCCATAACAAATTTTTTCATCGTCTGTATTTTCATACACAGCTTTATGGCCGGTCAGTCATCCATACGTCAAGCGGATATTCGCAATCCGCTTCGCTACTTGCTTGATTTGGTTAAATCAATATGAATTTGAAAACCGTTTTCATATTACATTTAAAAAAGAATTCCGTCAAGGTCTTTTTTCGTATCATATGTTACCGATTTTTCCACCGGCACATGCTATCCTTTCTCCATCACCTGAAAGCATACCAGATATCCAGATCCGTGTTCCATATCAGAGATACATTCCCCTCTGACTCCAGAGTTTCCGTCTGACACAGAGATTCACATCTGAGAACACTGCGATGCAGCCTTTTCCAATGACTTCAGGGATAAAAAATCCAAAATAAACCACACTAAAAAAAGCAGGTCTTTATTTTCAAAGGCCCACCCACTTACCACAGGAGGTATACATTATGGAACCAAAAATGTTTTGTTATCAGTGTCAGGAAACCGCCGGATGTTCCGGCTGCACCATCTCCGGTGTCTGCGGCAAAAAGCCTGACGTAGCTGCCATGCAGGATCTTCTCGTTTACGTAACAAAGGGACTTTCCGCCATCACCACCGCACTTCGGGGCGAAGGCCGAGAAATCCCTTCTTATATCAATCATATGGTGATCCGGAATCTTTTCACCACCATCACAAACGCAAATTTCGACAAAGATTCCATCGTTGCAAAGATCAGCGAAACCCTTTCGGCCAAAGAACAGCTTCTCTCTCAGCTTTCTGACAGAAAAAGCCTTCCCGCTGCCGCACTCTGGCACCCGGAAAGCCCTGCGGATTACGAGTCCATGGGATATGTCACCAACATTCTGTCTACAAAGAATGAGGATATCCGAAGCCTCCGCGAGCTGATCACCTACGGCCTGAAAGGACTCTGCGCCTACACCAGCCATGCAAACGCACTTCTCCGTGAAGATCCGGAACTGGATGCTTTTATCCAGAGCACCCTGGCAAAAACTCTGGACGACAGTCTCACAGCAGAGGAACTGACCGCTCTCACTCTGGAAACCGGAAAATTCGGTGTCCGTGGAATGGCCCTTCTCGACCAGGCAAACACCGAAACTTTCGGAAATCCGGAAATTACAAAAGTAAATATCGGCACAGGCAAAAATCCCGGAATCCTGGTTTCCGGCCACGACCTTCACGATCTGGAAATGCTGCTTGAACAGACAAAAGGAACCGGCGTTGACGTTTACACCCACTCTGAGATGCTTCCGGCCCACTACTATCCGGCGTTCAAAAAATATCCGAACTTTGCAGGAAACTATGGAAACGCCTGGTGGAAACAGAAAGAAGAATTCGAAAGCTTTAACGGTCCCATCCTCATGACCACCAACTGCATCGTTCCGCCAAAGGACAGCTACAAAGACCGGATCTACACCACAGGTGCTACCGGTTATCCAGGCTGCACCCACATCACACCCGGGCCTGACGGCAAAAAAGATTTCTCACAAATCATCAGCCACGCCAAACGCTGTGCAGCTCCAACCGAAATCGAGCATGGTGAAATTGTCGGTGGTTTTGCCCATGATCAGGTGATCGCCCTGGCAGATCAGATCGTAGATGCCGTAAAATCCGGTGCCATCCGTAAATTCGTAGTCATGGCAGGCTGTGACGGCCGGGCAAAATCCCGAAGCTACTACACCGATTTTGCCCAGGCGCTCCCAAAAGACACCGTGATCCTCACCGCAGGCTGTGCAAAATACCGCTACAATAAACTGAATCTGGGAGATATCAACGGCATCCCACGAGTTCTGGATGCAGGCCAGTGCAACGATTCCTATTCCCTTGCAGTGATCGCCATGAAACTTCAGGAAGTTTTTGGCCTTGAGGATATCAATGAGCTTCCGATCATCTACAACATTGCCTGGTATGAGCAGAAAGCCGTGATCGTTCTCCTGGCGCTGCTTTCCCTCGGGGTAAAAAATATTCACCTTGGACCAACACTTCCGGCCTTCCTTTCTCCAAATGTAACCAAAATTCTGGTTAACAATTTTGGTATTGCAGGAATTAGCAGCGTGGAAGAAGATATGGAACTGTTTTTCGGAAAATAATCCCCGATATAAACTGATCATCTGCAATGCTCTTACACCAGTCATTTCTGAACGCAGGTCCCGCACAGGATCTGCGTTCAATTTTTTTGGTATGTTCTCATAAAAACACTTTATCTCCGCCTTCTTTTATGATAAAATATAACCAAGACTTAACCAATAGAAAGAAGGTAGACCTCTATGAAATCACAGCGACTGGACATGATCGAAGAATATGTGCTGGAGCATAAGAACGCTTCTCTCGATACATTATGTGAGAAATTTAACGTATCCAAAAACACCATCAGAAGAGATGTCGACATCCTTCTGAAACGCGGCAGTATCATGAAAGTATACGGTGGTGTCGCAGCACTTGAAACTCCACAGACTCTCCCCCTTCTGTCTTACGAAGAGCGTGGCGGACGTTTTCCTGAAGAAAAGAAAGAAATCTGCCGCCGTGCCGCAGAACTTGTGGCAGAAGACGACACCATCTATATCGATACCGGTACAACCTGTCTGAATCTGGTTGATTTTATTGCGGATAAGCACTGCACGATCCTTACCAACAGCCTGCTTATCTTCAACAAGGCAGCATCCTATCCGAACCTGGATATCATTTCCGTTCCCGGAAGACTGAACCGCAAGACCCTGTCTTTCACAGGCCCTGATATCAACGATTATCTGCAGACTTACAACATTTCCATGGCTTTTATGGCCTGCACAGGCGTAACGATGAAGAGCGGACTCACCAACGCCAGTGCCGAAGAATACATCACAAAGAAAGCCATTGCAGAGAACGCCAACAGCATGATCCTTCTTGCTGACCATTCCAAGTTCGGCCGGATCTCACTTATGACCTATTCTCCAATGGAAAAACTGGACGCCATCGTAACCGACCAGGCACTTCCGGAAGAATACGATAATTTCTGCCAGGAACACGGCATCCGTGTTATGACGATCGACTGATCTTTTCATCATGAGCCGCATACCGTAAGATACGCCAGTCCGGTAGCATACGCACAAAACATACGCACCAAAAAAGTGTATCGGTGACATCCTTTATTTCTGTCACCGATACACTTTTTTATGATCCGCCGCAAAACCATTCAGATATTCAGCCAGGCAAAAACAGTGCACCTGCCAGGAGTTCAGCAGATGCACCGTTTTTGAATATGCTCATCTCATTAGAGGATTTTATCTGAGAGGCAGACTTTACATGGTCTGCCTTACAGTGTCATGGATTTATTTTCGAAGCTTTCTTATGCCTCAGTACTTCCTTCCCATGTGCCGACTTTTCTCTTTCCGGCAGCTTCATCGAACCAGTGTGTTGTAACTGTTTTTGCTCTTGTGAAGAAACGATATCCGTCTTTTCCGAGAACATGCAGATCACCGAAGAAGGAATCTTTATTTCCGGAGAATGGGAAGTATGCGGTCGGAACCGGGATACCTACATTGATTCCTACCATACCGCCGTCTGTCTCCATAGCGAATTTACGGCTGTAATATCCGCTCTGTGTAAAGATACAGGAACCGTTTGCAAATGGGTTGGCATTCATGATCGCAATACCTTCCTCATAATCTTTTACTCGTTTGATGCAGGTTACCGGTCCGAAGATCTCGCGGTTTCCTACTGTCATCTCAGGTGTTACATGATCAAGGATTGTCGGTCCTACGAAGAATCCGTTCTCATATCCCGGAACTACTACATTACGTCCGTCAAGTACAAGCTCTGCGCCCTCATCGATACCTTTCTGGATCCAGTTGCAGATCTTCTCCTTATGGCCTGCATTTACTACAGGACCGAGATCTGTAGCTTCATCATATGCACATCCAAGTTTCATGGCTTCTGCTTTTTTCTTAAGGAGGGAAACAAACTCATCTGCAATACTCTCCTGCACGCATACAACCGGAAGAGCCATACATCTCATACCGGCGCATCCATATGTGGAGTTGATGATCGCATTAACAGTAGCCTCAAGGTTGCAGTCCTCAAGTACAAGTGCATGGTTCTTTGCCTCACACTGTGCCTGAACACGTTTGCCATGAGCTGCTGCTTTGGAATATACCTGTTTACCAACACCTGTTGTACCTACAAATGTAACAGCCTTTACTCTCTCATCTGTAAGAAGGATATCAGCCTCTACACGGCTGCATGTTACAAGGTTTACAACACCTTTCGGGAATCCACCCTCTGTATAGAACAGCTCCATGATTCTCATAGCTGTCAGCGGTGTCTGAGAGCTTGCTTTCAGTACTACTGTATTTCCACATGCGATGGAAAGCGGAACCATCCAGCCCCATGGGATCATTGCAGGGAAGTTCATCGGAACAATACCAGCAGTTACTCCAAGTGGTTTACGATATGTAGCTGTGTCATATCCTGTAGTTACCTGCATTGCAGCATCGCCCTGGATCATTGTCGGAAGTGCACATGCCTCTTCTGTAGGCTCGATCGCTTTTTGAACATCTCCTCTTGCCTCTTTGATGTTCTTTCCAAGCTCTTTTGCGCAAAGTACGGAAAGTTCTTCTTTATGAGCATAAAGAACGTCTCTCCATCTGAACATATACTGCTGTCTCTTTGCAAGAGAAAGTGAGGACCATTCCGGGAATGCAGCCTGCGCGGAAGCGATCGCCTCTTCTACCTCATCCGGTGTACAACAAGGAACCTGCGCGATCACCTCACCTGTACTGGAATCTGTAACATCCATGTATTTCTCTGCTTTTGACTCTTTCCACTCACCGTTTACACAGTAACCCATTTTCTTGATCTCAGCCATTTTCAAGATACCCCTTTCGTGTTTATCTTTTTATTTTTTCATTGCATAAATTTCTGTCGTTCTCGTTTTGTTCTGGTCACAGATTATCATTTCTTTTTACTTTTGTCAATATAGCGTGGTTATATTTTGAGTATATTTTTAAAATTATGTGTTAATTTATTCACATTTTATGGCATTTCAGATATGATGTGTAAGCTCTTGTAATTAGCGTATTTATGGTATAAATCCATGTTCCATCTTTCCATCTTCTTATTCAATATTAATGCAAAAGATACTCATTTTTGTTATTTCCGTAACATGCACCCTGAACACTGCCTGAAACAGCATCCGAAAAACGCACCGTAAATCTGCTGAAATGACCCCTAAAAGTACCAAAAAGCCGTAAAATTCCCGATATATTTCAGTAAGTAAAAAACACATTTGTCCGTATATTACGTACACGCTTCTTTTTTTCCCAATCGTCGCATGTCAAGCGGATATTCGCAATCCGCTTCGCTACGCAGCTCTACACCAAATAACTGCTCCGCAGTTTATCAGGACTTGCTTGCACTCCTCCTGATACAAGCAAGTCCCCACCCACAAAACAAAAAAAGACATGCGATAACATATTCTCCATACATTACCTCATGTCTTATCATCATTATAATTTTCTGCGTATTCCGATCACCCGAATATCGTCTGCACCAGTACCATATAAAGCACCGTACCGCCGCCTATACTGAGCAGAGTGCTTTTTTTCCATTTATGCAGTGCCACGATAAACAAAATGGCAATCAGTTCCGGTATCCCATAATGGCCGCTTCCCGGAACATCTTTCAGGCAGTACACCACCAGCAGTCCGATCACTGCATACGGCAGCACTGTCCCCAGATATGTGATCACAGCCGGTGGTTCTTTTCCCTCCGGGAAAATAAGGAAGGGCAGAAAACGTGTTGTCATCGTTCCCAGCACCACTACTGCAACGGTAATAATCTGCTGTGTTATTGTCATCGTCATTTTTTTCTTCCTCCTGCCCTGGCTACGCCCGGATCTTTACATTCGAATTCTTCTCTATGATGGAGATTCTTCTGATCCCTGTATCCTCTCTTTTTGCTGTCTCGCATGATATCGTTTCATTCCCAGGAAACATAAGATAATCGATGCCATAGCCGGAAGAATAAAATTCCCGCTTCCAAAAATCACCAGGCAGATCACTGAGCATCCAACTCCGATCAGCGCCGGTTTGTGATCCTCTGCCTCTTCCCACTGATTGATAAACATTACCACAAACAATGCTGTCATAACAAAATCAATACCTTTTGTATTGAAATGGATCACATATCCCAGAAGTGCTCCTGCTGTAGCTCCTGTCACCCAGTAAAACTGATTCAGCGCATTTACAAAGAACATAAACCATCCTCTGTCCACATCTTCCGGAGGATCTACGGTACAGTTGACTGTAAATGACTCGTCACACATTCCAAAAATAAGATAAAACTTCTTCCATCCTGTATTCTTATATTTCTCCAGCATGGAAATTCCGTAAAACAGATGTCTTGCATTTACCATCAGTGTCAGAAAGAACGCATACACCGGATTAAATGCTGACAAAAGCAGATTTGCCGTAACAAATTCCATGGACCCCGCATAGATAAAAAAGCTCATACATAATGGATATACAAAGGAAAATCCCTTGCTTCGCATCATAAAACCATAAGACATTCCCAGAAAAAGGAACCCCACGCAGATAGGCAAAGTATACGGAAAGGCTGCCTTAAATGCTTTTTTCTTCATATCTCAGATATTTCCTTTCAGCAATTTCCACGTTATACTTTACTTTTTCCTACTGAAGCTGTCAAGAATATCTGAAAACATTTTTTTGCAAATGTTTTCACCCTGATCACTTCGGTAAAAGCCGTGAAATTTTAATCCAGCGGATAAAAATATCCTCTTCACTACATAGCTCTACGCCTTCCACAATTCACGGTTCTCATCCAGTGTAACCATATCTCCCTCATTGATATCTCTTTCATATAAGAGCCCGTCATCATGTCTCAGACTCATTTCACATCCATCTTCTCTCTCCAGCAGAACAACGGACATAAGTTTTTCCCCTGGCTGGCGTTCTTCGCAGCCAAAATCGATGTCTTCTTCGATTTTCAGCACTTTATACTGCATGCTTTATACTTCCCTCCAGATTTCCTCTACTGCTTTTTCGTATACTTTTAATGTACGCCACCCAAACAATACAAACCGGACAACCTCAATCTTTCCGGAATGTGTTTCACAGAATTCCTTTACTGTCTGCACAGCAATACACGCTGCTTTTTCCAGCGGATAATGATAAACCCCTGTGGAAATGGATGGAAAAGCAATGCTTCTGATTCCGTGCTCCACTGCTACCTGGAGTGAATTATAATACGCATTTTTTAACGCCTCTGCTTCTCCCCGAAGACCGCCCCACCAGATTGGCCCTACTGTATGGATCACATACTTGCATGGCAAATCATAAGCCCCTGTGATCTTCGCTTCGCCTGTTTCACACCCATGTAAAGTACGGCACTCTTCCAGTAATCCAGGACCTGCTGCCCGGTGAATCGCGCCATCTACACCGCCTCCGCCAAGCAGACTGTTATTTGCCGCATTAACAATAGCTTCCACATCTGTAACCTTTGTGATATCCCCCATTACTGTCTGGATCATAGTTTCCATTTCGCTTCCTCCTTCCGAAATCTGCCGCAAAACAAATATTTCACTATGCTCACTACATGCTCATGAATACAATAGAATTCATCTGTGATCTGCATCCTTACGTTTATATTTTATAATTCCTCCAGCAGCACATCACTGACTGCCTCATAGGCATCCTCCAGCGCATCCAGTGCTTCTGTCAGCGTATCCATTTTTCGACTGTCTGCATTGTCTTCTTCATATGCCTCGATCACCTCAGCCATAACATCTTTCAGTTCCTGCAGTGAATTCGCAATATCCTGCAGTTTCTGATCCTTATCTTCTTTTGATGTGATATTTACAATTTTACTCATGGGTATTCCTCTCTTTCGATTTTATTTATTTTTGCTTTCTGCAAAATGTCCGGTAATCTTTTATTTCCAGTTTTTCCAGATATCCGGTTCATAGCCGACTGTTGCCTGTTTGCCGTTTCTGACAATCGGAAGCTTCAGAACTTTCTGATTTTCCAGGATTTTCTCTGCACGGTCTTCCTCCGCAATATATTTGATCAGAGCCAGAAGATCCCTGTCTTTACATTTCTCATCGATCAGCTTCTCATATCCGCCCACTGCCTGACACACCGAGGTAAATTCTCCTTTGCTCAGGCCTTTTTCTTTCATATCGACAAACTGATATTTGATTCCGCGCTCCTTGAAATAACGCTCTGCTTTCTTACTGTCAAAGTTCTTTTTTGTTCCAAAAATCTGTATATTCATGTTACCTCCCATTCTGCAAAGATATATGATTTTTACTCCGCAGTCACTACCTGCATTATACCACATCTATATATAAACCGGACATTCTTATTCCGTTTTGCAGCTCACTCATAGCCACAATCGTTCCTGTTCACTTCACACTTTTCTCAAAAAAAAGCCCGGATTTCTCCGGACTTCTTCGTATGTTTCACGTGAAACATTATATTTTTCCAGGTATCTCATCGACTTGCAAGCAGCCGCAGCATACACTCTTTTAATTTATTCTCATCAATTGGCTTTGTAATATGAGCATCCATTCCCGCTTCCGATGATCGGACAATATCTTCCGCAAAAGCATTGGCAGTCAGCGCAATGATCGGAATCGTTTTTCCAAAAGGTCTCCTGCTGGTGCGGATCCTTCTGGACGCTTCATAACCATTCATTACCGGCATCTGCACATCCATCAGAACTGCATCATACTGATCTGGTTCTGACTCCTCAAAAGCCTCCACAACCTGTTTGCCATTGGAGCAGATCACACAGGACGCTCCCTTCAGATCCAACATGGACCTCAGGATTTCCGCATTCAGATCATTATCTTCCGCACAGAGAAAATGCATGCCATTGAGGATCGAACCTTTTGTTTCTTCCATACTGTCTTCTGCTTCGTTCCCGGCTGCCTTTTCCTATGGTGCTATAGACCTCTATGGTTCCCCTCATGGAATCTACAATACTCTTCGTGATCGCCATTCCAAGACCGGTCCCCTGAATCTCCCTTTCCAGCATTTCAGCTCGTGCAAAAGGCTCAAAAATATGCTGCAAAAACTCTTCTGTCATTCCTATTCCGGTATCTTCCACTGTAAATCTGTATTTCGCATATTTTTTATCACTGGATAATTCTTCCACACGCAGGCTGATCTCTCCGCCTTCCGGTGTATATTTCACAGCATTTGATAATAAATTCATCAATACCTGACGAATACGGATCGAATCTCCCAGCACATGCTCATGGCAGAAAGACTCCTCAGAAATCCTGAACTTCTTTCCACCGGACAGTACATTCGGGCGAATGATCGCGGCAATCTGTTCCGCCACTTTTCTGAGATTCATAGACTCTTTTTTTAATTCTATGAAACCACTCTCAATCTTGCTCAGATCCAGAATATCATTGATCAGTCCAAGCAGATACTCGCTGGAAGACTGTAACTTCTGAATGTAACTGTCCAGAGTTTCCGGATCATTCAGACTATACTGCATAAGTTTCGTTAATCCAACAATTGCATTCATCGGAGTCCGGATATCATGACTCATATTTGCCAGAAACTGCGTTTTTGACCGGCTCGCCTGTTCTGCAGCCTGTCTGGCTTCGGATATTTTCCGGTTTATCTTTTTATTTTCTTCCAGTGCCATTTCAAGATTTCTCTATGATTCTCCACCCATTCCACAAAATCCAGGTATTCATTATTAAATTCTACAAAATCCGCATCACTCCGGACATGAGAAAGGATGACCAGATTCCCCTCCTGAAAGCTCCGTACAAGAGTTGATAATGTCATCCCGTTTTCTCTGAATGTCAGAAACAGCGAATACTGCTTCTCATCGTTTTCTGTAAGCTCATCTGCATCCTGCACCACATCCGCCAGACAGTCACCCGGTTTCAAAGACAGCCCCGATACGTTTTGCTTTATTTTCACGATGTTCCATTCTTTATTGCATAGTAAAACCGCATATATCATAGCTATAATTCACTCCATAATCCCTCATAAAGCGGACATTCCATTCCGCTATGCTACATGCTCATAAACACAGTCACATCCCCTGTCCTGCAGTTTTGTGCAAATCCCCACTCACTGCTTATTGCTTTTCGCAATTGAAGCAGGGGACTTACTTGATTCGGTTAAAACAGGGGGTGCTTATGTGCATTTAATTATGTCATAGTGCATTTTCTGCCGTTTATACGGCAATTTATACCTTATTTACTATTTTAGGACGATAAGCGGGAATCCTCGGTAATTCAATTGCCGAGATGAAAGCGCCATATCGTGCATGTCTGCACAGGATAAATGGCTGTAGTCAGCCTGAACAAAAAAGAAAATATGTTCGGTTTTTATTGATGCTTTTGTGACTATGTGATATACTATATGTATGAAAGAAAATCTAATACATTACCGTACTTGTGTATGTAATATCAATTACCATATGGTGTGGTCTGTTAAATATAGACGAAAGATATTAAATGCGGAGATCGAGGCATATTTAAAAGAGCTGGTACAGCAGATCGCTGCTGACAAGGGCTTTACAGTCCATCTGTTTGAATGTGGTGAGGGAGATCATGTCCATTGTTTTGTGTCAGCGCCACCTAAATTATCGATCACTGCGATTGTTAAATATCTGAAAGGGATCACAGGGAGAAAACTGTTCGAACGTTTTCCTGAGATAAGAAACCAGCTGTGGAAAGGAGAGCTGTGGAACCATTCCTATTATGTGGAAACGATCGGATCTGTTTCGGAGGAAAATATACGCAGGTATATAGAACATCAGAGTAAGTCATATTAAGAACGGAGTGGGAAAATGCTGCTTTCACGTAGATCAAGCATAAAATTTACAGAGGATCAGGCAAATTTTATAGGGCACATGTGTTATGCGGCATCCAAGCTCTGGAATGTCTGTAATTACGAAAGATATCATTATAAAGAACTGGGATTGGAACAATATCCGGACTGGTATTATCAGAAAAAAGTACATAAGAACGAACTGTGGTATAAACAGCTTCCAGCCCAGACCGCACAGGAAGTCTGCAAGCAGCTGGATAAGGCGTGGAAGTCTTTCTATGCCTTGAAAAAATCCGGGGGCATACAGGCACCAAAGCCGCCACGTTTTAAAAAAGAAAATATTCCTGTCGCCTATATGCAGATGGGGATCGTTCATGAACAAGGTTCCGGAAGCGTACGCCTGTCACTTCCCAAAGCGTTGAAGATATATATGGAAAAAACATTTGGTATCCATGAAAAATTTCTCTATCTTGAAAATAAGATCTTCAGGAGCATGGACCAGATCAAGCAGATCCGTATCTATCCACCGGAGAAAGGGACCAGCAGGATCATTGTTGTTTATGAGATCCCAGACCCGGAAATACTTCCGGATAAAGGCCATTACCTGGCGATAGACCTGGGACTTCATAATCTTATGACCTGTTATGATTCCGGAAACGGAAAGACTTTTATCCTGGGGAGAAAATATCTTGCGCTGGAGAGATATTTTCATAAGGAGGTTGCCCGGATACAGTCTGTATGGTATGGACAGCAGTCAGCAAAAGGGATAAAGTATCCACGGTCTTCCAAACATATCCAGCGTCTTTATAAGAAAAAACAGGATGCGGTAACCGATTATCTTCACAAGATCACAATGTATCTTACTGAGTACTGTAAAAAACAGGGGATCACCTGCGTGATTGTGGGAGATATCGGAAATATCAGGAAAAATAAGGACATGGGCCATATGACAAACCAGAAATTCCATGGACTTCCATATAACAGGATTTATATTATGCTGGAATATAAATTAAAGATGTATGGGATATGTTTTGTAAAACAGAAAGAAGCGTATACCAGTCAGTGCAGTCCGTTGTCACCGGAAGTTACAAAAAAATATGCAGCCCCATCAAATCGAAAAAAAAGAGGGCTGTACAGAGACAATACGGAAACTTACAATGCGGATGCAGTAGGGGCGTTTAATATCCTGAGGAAATATCTTTCCGTAACCGGAGAACAAAAGGAACTGTCCGTAAAGGGACTGAAAAATCCAGAAATAATAAAAGTAGCTGTATAGCTGAAAAGCAAGCAGTAGTGGTGTTATGGACGCACCCTGAGAACAAGGCGCTGACGCGCCTTGCTCAGATGCTCAGGTAACTCAGTTGCCGAGTAGTTCACTACGAAACCTCAAATATTACAACCGCTATAATACTTCTTCTGTTATAATAAAGCTATAATTAGGTGACTATCCCTCATACTTTGAACTCCCAGACGCAAGGAGGATATCCTATGAAAGAAAAAGCCTTTACCCTCGACAGAGGAAAACGATACCTTTTTTATATCCTGATGATCGCCATTTTGGGCTGGTTCCTTTTCATGCAGTTTTTTGGTGCAGATGAGCGTTCTCAGGAAATGTCTTCCGGTCCCGTTATTTATTCCGGTACCTTTATCTGGCAGAAATCTGACGGAACTTCCGAGAAAATTACTGTTCCCGGAAAATACAAAGTTCCTGCCGGTGAAACAATGGTCCTCATCTCACAGCTTCCGGACACTCTCCAGGAAACGGACATCGCCATCCGTTCTTCCCTGCAGGATGTAAACGTCTATATTAATAATGAACTCCGCACCAGTTACAGTACACGTGAAACCCGGCTGGCCGGCAAAAATTCTGCCAGCCGTTATATATTCTGTCCGGTTTCTTCCAGCGATGCCGGAAAACAGCTCCGCATTGAGCTGACTACATATACTTCCAATTATTCCGGGGTTGTAAATACCATTTACTGTGGAAATAAATCCGATATCTGGCTTTCCATTTTCGCTGAATATGGATTGTCCACCGGTATTGCCTTTTTTATTCTGTTTTCCGGGATTATTTCCATTCTGTTCAGCTTTGCCCTTGGAATGGTATACAAAAAAAGATTTGATATGGAATATCTGGGATGGTGTATGGTCATGGGTGCCATATGGATGCTTGGAGAATCAAAAATGCGTCAGCTCCTGGTTCCCAACGCTTCCGCCCTGGGATCTCTGTGTTTCGTTATGATCCTGTTAAGCCCGCTTCCGATCATCCTTTATGCGGACAGCATACAGAAAGAGCAGCACCACCGTTCTTACGCATGTCTCGGCTGGATCGCACTTGCCAATTTTGCAGCCTGTTCTGTTCTGGCTGTAACGAAAAAAGCAGATTATATGGAAACGCTTCCCGTTGGGCAGCTGCTCCTTGCATTTACACTTATCCTTATATTTATACATCTTTTTCAATATATACGGGCCGGGCAGAATAAGGCAGACCGTATTCTTCTGCTAGGTCTGCTTACCTCCATCATATGTACCTGCGTTGAAGGGATCTCCGTATATTTTGTAACATCCCTGTCCGGAATTTTTATGGGAATCGGAATGCTGATCCTGCTTTTTGTCAACATTATAAGAACCTTAAAAAATGTCCAGGATACAGAAATCCAGCGACATCAGATCGAACTTGAAAAAAGGCGAAAACAAACCGAAAAAATGTCTCTTCAGATGATGCAGACACTCTCCACAACCATTGAAGCCAAAGATGAGTACACCCGTGGACATTCTTACCGGGTTGCTGAATACGCCGCACTGATCGCCTCTGAACTGGGTTGGTCACCGGAAGAGATACAGGTACTGAAACATTCTGCACTTTTACATGATATCGGCAAGATCGGTATTCCGGATTCAATCCTGAATAAACCATCCCGGCTTACAGATGACGAATACAGCCTTATTAAGAAGCACCCTGTTATTGGTGCTGAGATCCTGAAAGACGTTACTCTTCTTCCCCATGTTCTCGAAGTTACCCGCGGCCATCACGAACGTTACGATGGCAATGGATATCCTGATGGACTTGCCGGAAAAGAGATTCCTGTTCACGCACGGATCGTTGCCATGGCTGACAGCTATGACGCTATGAGTTCCCGGCGTATTTACCGCAGTGCACTTTCCCGTGATGTCATTTACGAAGAGATCCGCAAAAACCGCGGTCTTCAGTTTGATCCTGAAATCACCGATATATTCCTGAAACTGATGGATGAAAACCGGCTGCCAAAATGGGATTCCGATTCAGAAGATACGGATTCCTACAATTTTCCTGATATGCAGCTTACCGTCAGCAAGTTCATCTCTGATGTAGTAACTACTATCAAGGCACAGGCCGATACCAAGAATTACGATTTTCTCACAGGGCTTCCCATGCGGAGCCTCGGTGAACGTCTCGCCGCGGAACTTATGCAGGAACATAATGGTTGCCTGATCTTCCTTGATATGGATAATCTCAAACGGATCAATGACATTTATGGCCACACCGCCGGAGACCGGGCACTGAAACTTCTGGGCAATATGCTCGCCAAGTACACAGGACATGGCATTGCCAGCCGTCTTGGCGGAGATGAATTTCTCATTTTCATGCCGGATGTTTCTCATGAAGCAGTTGCAGAACAGATGCACAAACTTTTTCAGGAATTTCATTCCATTATCAAAAACGATGTGGAAATCCAGTGCGCAACACTTTCTGCCGGCCTTTGCATGTGCACCTGTGAGGACTCCTTCGAAAGCTGCTACCTAAAGGCAGATAAGACACTGTACTACGTAAAACAAAATGGTAAAAATCAGTTTTTCTTCTATCAGCAGATGGACCGCAGAGATCTTTCCAGCTCAAGCGTTGGAAAAGATCTGAAGCTGATCGCGAACTCTCTCCGTGAAAGTGGCAGCTACCGTGGTGCACTTGATCTGAATTACCGTGATTTTGCCCGCCATTATGAATACATGAGCCAGCTTGTCAACCGCAGTAACTGCCGCTGTTACCTCGTCATGGTTACCATGGAGACAGTCATTGATACCTTGCCTAACATCGAAGCCATTGAGCACGCTCTGAAATGCATGGAGCAGGCCATCTGTGAAAAAATCCGCCGCGTGGATATCTGTACCCGCTACAGTTCCATGCAATATCTGATCATATTGTTCGAGCCGATTGAAACACAGATTCCCAATATCATGGAAAGGATCTTCCTGCAATATTACCGCCAGTGCAGCGACCGCGATTTTCATCCGATTTATGAATATCTCTCCATGATCGACGAAAAACAGCCTTAATAACAAAATACCGGCAGATAAATGAGTTTTTTATGTACTCATTCACCTGCCGGTATTTTTATTTTCTTCTGTCTCTGCCTTCTACGCTATAATATTTTTCTTTTGCTTCATACATTCGAATGTCTGCTTCACTGGCAATTTCTTCGAAAGATTCCCAGTTCTTTTCCCTGCTGTAAACATATCCGCAGGATATGGATATTTTATTGACCATTGCCCCTGACCAGTGGCTTATCACTTCGTCAAAGTCTTCTCTTATTTTTTTGAGTTCACTTTCATCTACAAAAATGATACTGACAAATTCATCTCCGCCAATCCGATAAACCTTTCCATAGCTTCCAAAACACTGCTTCATGCATTCCGCCGCACCGTGGATCAGCTCATCACCTGCGTTATGCCCCAATGTATCATTCACACCTTTTAACCCGTTTACATCCAGAGCTGCATAAACAAACTCCGATGCAAGAGAGATTCCGCTCAGGTCATCCTTGTAGGCTCTTCGATTCAAACAGCCGGTCAGTTCATCGATTTTTGCCTTGTTAACCTTTACATACATATAAATAATTCCCACTGCTGCCAGCGTAAGATAAATCCCGACGATCAGCAGCGCAATGGCATTACTTTCCGCATTGGAAGAATTGGAGCAGGCAACTCCCACCGCATAATCTCCTGTGATATAAAAAGAACAGCGATAATTTTCACCATCGATCTCATTGATACCAGTGAATATTTTACCTTCCTCATCACCCTTTTTTGTTATGCCGATATCATCCAGTTTTTTCCCGATATCAGAAGAATCTGTCGCTCCATAAATCTTTCCGGATTCTTTATCTGCCACAAAAATACGGATTCCCTCGTATACCGGCATATTTGTTACAACAGAAGACATTTCATTCTGCTTCACCTCATTCAGAAGCCGCACCGGTTCAATCCCAACCTGGATCATACGGGTACCGGTTTCATCCCAGGTAATGGCATACATGATCTTTTTTCCCTCGGAGGTATTCGGCGTGACATCCTGACACATGGTAAGAGTTTTATCTTCCAGCATTGGTTTGAAATATTCCATCTGCTCTCCGGAATCAAAACTGTATCCGTAATATTCCGGTATGGTTCCACTGTAGATCTTTCCAGTAGCATCAAGCAGATGAATCTCATCTACTGCCATAAGTTTGGCGATCTTTTTCAGTTCGTCCACATCTTTCTCTGCTTCCGGATTCGCATTGATAATATAGGCCACTGCCTTGGCACGCACAATATAGTCCTCTTTCAGAGAAGCTATCATATCCTTCTCGTCTTGTTCATTCTTCTCAATCACGTTGACTACACGATCCAGCAATACCTCTGACATTTTCGATATATTCCTGTTATTGATCCAGTTCAGAATCGCCATCTGAATAACCAAAGCTACCAGAATAAGCCCCAGCGCAAGGAATACGATTTTATCCAATTGTCGTACTTTATCGTATTCTATTTTCTGCATTTCTGCTCCTGACTGCTGCTCTGTGTTGAATGCAGAGCAGCAAAAAAACATGCACTATAGTATCTACGTTGTTACTATAGTGCATGTTTACATTTCAATAGATGTTTTCAAAAAGATACATTCGCCTGTTTTTGAGGATTATTTCTGTTTTGTTGCCGCAAATCCGATCAGATAGAACACTGCTGCCACTACCATGGCATTTACTGCCGCAATTCCTGCATGGATCAGGTTGGCTGCCACCGCACCTGCCACAACACCTGCCAGATTAAACCAGTTGGCTGTCTGCAGCGGTACATTTTTTTCTTTATATTTGTCACGTCGGAGGAAGAAGTCCAGAATTACTGTGATGCCGATAGGTGGCAGGGCACAGTTGAGGATATTCAGCCATCCTGTGAAGTTATAGTATAACCAGATCGCAAGTGCTGTACCGATCACACCGGAAATACAGGTAGCGATCTTCATTCTTGCATTGGTGATGTTCGAGATTGCAAGACCGCCGGTGTACAGTGCATTGTTGTTGGTTGTCCAGATATTGGCTCCCAGCACGATAATTGCCGGAATCGCAAGGCCCTGTGCAATCATAACATAAAAGATATCATCTTTTCCTGTAAACGCGCCGCCGATAGCTCCGAAACAGAACATCAGGGTATTTCCAAGGAAAAATGCGATCACGGTTGTCCATACGGCAACTTTATTATTCTTCGCAAAACGGATAAAATTCGGGGTTGCCGTACCACCGGAAATAAAAGACCCGATTACATATCCCACACCGGTAAATAAAGTAATTGATCCTGCAGACTGATTAAATACTGCCGCCAGGCCACCGCCGTCTGCTGCCGCTGTTACCATGGAATATACCCCCAGGATCACAATCAGCGGTACGGAAATCGTACTTACAATCTCCAGCGCTTTCATTCCTGTTGCTGCAGTAATGGTCATCAGAAGACCTGCCACGATCGTCAGAACCCATTTATTGATTCCCAGTAATTCTGCAGTTGGAATGGAAAACATGGCAACACCGACACCAAACCATCCGATCTGTGTGAGGCCAAGTACCAGTGAGGAAAGATAAGAACCTTTTTTTCCAAAAGCTCTTCTGCACAGAAGATCCATGCTCATTCCTGTATCAGAGCCGATATACGCGAGAATTCCGCAGTATGCGGACAGGATCACGCCACCAATGACGCAGGCTGCCGCAAACCCGTTCAGATCCAGTCCGTTTCCAAGTTTCGCGCCGACACTCATACTTGCGGAAAAGAAAGTAAATCCCAGCATTACAAAAAACATGCTGCGGAACCCTTTTCTCGCACTTTCCGGCACTGCTTCCATGGAATAATCGTCATCTGCCGCAGTTACCTGGGGTTTTGTTTTTTCGCTCATTTTTTCTCCTTCGTTTATCTTATACTGTTGTCAGTTACTCTCCGGAGTGTTTTCCCTTACACACTCCGCCCTTTCCCTTCTCCTTTCTTTTGTTTGCTGTGGAGATTATATCACAAATCATTTCTGTTCTGCAGTTTTTTCCGCAGATGTTTCCGTTTCCCGGTTTTTTCTGATTTCAACCTTTTTGATCTCTCCCAGGATCTCCAACCCTCTCACCAGAGATCTCGGTTCATTTCGTAAAAGCTCATATTCTGTCACATAACCGCATTTTTTGTAGATATCCAGGATCGCACACAGTTTTTTGTTTACCGCATGTACTTTATTCTTCCAGCCCCGGCTCTCGAACCGTACTTTTCCCCTGTCGCTGACAAACCGGATATCCTGCTCAAAATTTTCTCTGCGGATATCTGCCATGGGCAGGATTCCCTCATCTGCTTTCATGGCATAGTAGCGAATTCGCCGGCCGTCTGCATTGTTTCTGGAATTTCTCATGATCTCAAGACGCTGGATCAGGATCCTTTTCAGGAGTATCATCTCATCTGTACTTGAAAACTTTACATTCTCCAGAAGTTTTTTCCCTTCTTCACTGTCCTGAAATTCCTGATCCGGAAACATTGTTTTAAGGAGAGCTGCCGGATCAAGCAGTTCCCGGGGCACGCTGATCATCTGTCCGATATCTTCCGCATATTTATAGACCGGGAGCTCTCTACCTTCCAGAAACCAGTATGCTTTCCCGTTTTTTTCCACTGCTACAGGAAGCAGATAATCTGCCACAAAACCTTCCAGTGGCTTCCCTTTGTCATCTTTCAGCTCCCGCATCTGTACCTCTTCACTGTAGTCAATGGCGATGGTAGTATTCCGAAGTTTTTCCAGGGAATCCCGAAGCCTCTGCTCTCTTTTCTGTATCCTGCCTTTTGTGCTGTAAAAACGTACCTTCTCGTCTCCGGACATTACCCGGAGTAAATCTGTCAGCGCAAATTTGGAACAGTTTGCTCTGTACAGGGTGTAGACCGCATCATAAACAACCGCGTCATAGTAGGAAAATGTCACGCTCTCCATTTCTTCCGGAACGGTAATGCGGTATCTGCATGTCATATTTTTTCCGCGGCTGCCTACCTCTGCAATATTCAGCTCATTCAGTTCAAATTTATTTTTGTATATTTCCTGAAATACTTTGCATATGTTCATGTAAATATTATCAGGTATTTTCATGGTTATTCTTTCCTCTCTTCTGTTGCGATTCCCGGAATATTACAGGAGACTTCGAAATTCTTCTGCCAGACGTGCTCTCGGATCATCCGGATATTCCAGATTTGTATTTTGAGTTTGTGGGCGTTCTGCTTCCGGAGCTTGTGTTTCTGTGTTTTTCAGTGAATCTGCATTGACTTTCACATCCTGCGGTACTGCGGCTTCTGAAGCGCTCCCGCTCTTTTTCGGTAAAGCATTTGCATTCTCCGTATTTTTCTTATCCGTTTTTGTTTCACGTGAAACATTTGGGGCTGATTTTTTTCCGGACGCTCCTTTTTCTGTATAAAGGTCCTTCGCCGCATGGAAATCCACACTCACATTCGCCTTCATTCCTGATATGCCATATCTCTGTTTCAAAAAAACAATCTCCTGCTCCCGGACCTCTTTCGACATTTCCTGTTCGTAATTAAATTTGGGCTGTCGGATATTTCTTGGCTGAAGTCCCAGGATCACGCTTGCAGAGTACTCGATTCCTCCCGTCTCCTTAAAAGAATCCATTCTCAGAGATCGCTGTTCCTCCCGGTAAGACTCTCTGTTCAGGGAACTGATCACAAAAACCGCCAGATCATACTTGTTGGAAAGGCCGCTGAGCTCATTGATATTCTCGTCATTTTTCTGCCGTTCTGTAGCGTTCCTGTTTCCAGTGCAGGAAGAAAGGATCTGCAGATAATCTACAAAAACTACCGGCTTTTCTTTCTTTTCGTTCATGAACATTTCCACATCCTGAACGATATCCCGACCCGAAACAGAAAGCTTTTTACGCTCTTTTATGTACATCTTGTCAAAACTGCCGCTGATCTCTTTTCCCACCTTTTCTACCAGCTTCCAGTCTTTCTGTTTTCCTGTATTGTTTTCTTCCCTTAAAAACCAGTCTGCGGTCAGGGAGCTGTTCGGATATCGCATATGAATGGCACGGTTTAATATTTTTGCCTCCATACGGACCGATGGCATTTCCAGAGAATAAAACAGTACCGGTGACCCAGCCGCTGCAATTTCCGAAGCAATCTGCAACGCAAAGGTACTCTTTCCCATTCCCGGTCTTGCGCCAAGAAAAGTAAGACCTGCATAAAGTCCGCCGCCAAGCATCTGATCCAGCTTTTTGATACCGGTAGGATAATGCTTTACGGTTCTTCTTCCACTGGCCGGTTTAAACTGTTTCAGTCTCTCTGAAACTGAAATAAAATTTCCGGCTGCCTGTTCACTCATACTTCTTCACCTCCCCGGCCATTTTGCTTTCAAGTCCCTGAGATAAACGTTTCATAGACTCTTCCATATTTTCCAGATCAATAAAAAACAGATGGATCACCAGTGTATGACCGTAAATCTTCGTTTCAAAACGGTCCCTGATTCCTTCATACTGGTATGAATACTTTGCTTTCGGATAGAGAAGCCAGATTTCCTCTGCCTCATAACGGCTTGCATATGTAACCATCTGATAAATATCATTTCTGGCTTTTTCGTTGAAGGCACTCCATCCTTTGTTCTTCATATCAGGAAGGCTTTTCCATTTTGTATCAAGGATCACCGTTCTGTTTTCTTCCCCTTTTTTCATTACAATATCCGGTCTCAGCTGAAAATCCCGTGGTTTTTCAAACAGATAATAATTTTTATCCTGGGAAGATACCTCCCAGTTTTCTCTGAAATATTTTTTAATCTGGCATGCCACATAATTCTCAAAAACTTCGTCCATGGCAAATAATATGGATCTGGCTTTGAGCCCATCTGAAAAATTGAGGAAGCTGTTTCCCAGTAAGATCACTTCCGTCCACTTCATGATCTTCTCATATTCTCTGGAATTCCGGTCGATCCTTATCTGTGCAAAATCCTGGCGGTAATCCACGGATTCCTGTATCCCGTCAAAAAACAGAAGAAGTTCTCTTGCATCCTGTTTATTCTTCCCATCTGTGGTAACTTTCTGCAGTTTCTTTAACGTAGTTTTTATCAGTCGGTTCTCTGGCCGGTTCTTTGTAAATTCCTCATACGTCACATAGAATCTCTCTTTATGTGCGATATTTCGACGGATATGGCCTGACACCTGGAGCTTTCCGCGAAAGCATCTGAGGTTATCCGTTTTTTCTTCATATGCAGAACGAAGTCCCCGTTTCACCAGCATCTGTGCCTCATCAAGATACATCCGGATATAAGCCTCAAACAGTTCCATATCCCCCATTCCAAGAGAAATCTGGTTCATCGCTTTTTCCGTTAACCTGTAGGTGCTCTTAAGCATCTCCAGATAGATCTGTTTCGTCCGATCCTCACTGCCGCCAAAATAAATCTTTGGCAGAATCTGAAGCCGCAGTCCGCTTTTCAGTTCCAGCTCTCCTACATACTTCTGGATTTTGACAACCGGGATGGAACACTTTTTTTCATAACTGTATTTATACTGGATCGTTGCCGGAGCTTTCTCATCTTTTTTCAGAGTTTTTCCCAGAGTCTGCACATATTCTACCAGACAATCCATATCTTTCTCCGGAAGAAAAACATATCCTTCTGCTTTTTCACTGCAGATCTCGTCATATTCTTTTACAGTTTTTACTCGTTTTTTCATAACGTTTCACGCTCTGTCATCAATTCTTCCGGGATGGTTCATAGATCTGGATATAACTTTCTGCATAGTCAAAAGCCTTCTCATTGATCATGTATCTCTTATGCTGAAGCATATCTAGCATATCCGTTTCCAGTTCTTTTCCAAATAAGGTATGTATATCTTTTCCGTTGTCTTCTACTATAAATTTGTAATTGCGGTTCCTTTTCTGATTATCACCCAGCACCATTGCGATCTTCTCGTAATCATCAAAGAAATATTCCTGAAGCAGCGGAAGTACAGATTTTTTGAAAATATTTTTTAATCCATCCAGAGTTGCATTCTCCTTAAGGCCGCAGAAATAAGCATGTCCGATGGTATGCTCACGGTCATACAGAACCTCTATCCTCTGATTGATGATTTCCAGAAGTTTCTGTACATCTATGATGATTTTCCCTTCATTGCCTGCTGCATTGCCTGTTTTCTCACCAGCTGTGGATGCATTGCCCGCTTTCTTATCAACTGCATCCGGCATTTTCGGCACTTCTATCTTTATATCCTTCAATACCTCTGTATCCGGCATCATCTCCACAAAGGAAAAACGTCTGCGTAATGCAGTGTCCAGAAGTGCAATAGAGCGGTCTGCCGTATTCATCGTTCCGATGATATATACGTTGGAAGGAACACTGAACGGAAGCCCGGAATATGGAAGGATAACACTTCTCTCATCCGCTTCTCCCTTTCTTTTGGATTCCTCGATCAGTGTGATCAGCTCGCCGAAAATACGGAAAATATTTCCCCTGTTGATCTCATCAATAATGAAGACGTATGGTTTTTCGCTTTCTTCTTTTGCTTTCTCGCAAAATGCTTTGAATACGCCCGCTTCCATGGTATATTCCAGATTACGGGATTTCTCTGACTTTTGTTCTTCAGACTGGTTCTGTGCATCCGTTTTTTCTTTATCCAGCACCGGACGGATTCCCTCTATGAAATCCTCATATCCGTAAGACTGATGGAAGGTGGTAAAACCGATTCTTCCTTCCTGTTCCAGTTCATGATAGATTTCCATGATTTTGCTGTGATTCATATTTTTCAGTGTATCCAGAGTATACCAGCCACAGATCAATACTGCATATGTAGCAGTTATGTATGTTTTTCCTGTTCCAGGAGGTCCGTAGAGAATCATATTTTTCACTATTTCTGGATAATCCATAATATGTTTATAGTATGGCATTAAAAGACCTACCCCCTTTATTACCTCTGCTTTAAGCTCTTCTTCTGTCCGAAGTTTTCCATCTTCTGTTTCTGCTTCTATCAGATAACATGGTTCAATATCATCATCATTATCTTTTACAGTATCCGTTTTTTCCTTTACAAATTCTCTTATAATATTTTCATCTTTATTTTTAAGTTCTTTCTCTTTGTGGACAAAAATAGTTCTTGGATCCTTAGTTTTTATATCTTCATCACCGCTTCCATACATATTTTTATACGTATAGCACAGTCCATCTCGAAGTTTCATATCTATAAAACTATAATACTGTTTTCTGTTTTTTTTCAGTCTTTCTCTCTCTTCTTCATTTGTTTCCTTCTTACTGTGCAGAAATGCATGTGCCGTTCCTATACAGATACAATAGCGTGATTTCTTCTCAAGACTTCTTTCACCGTAAATTCCAATGCATATACCTGATTCTGTGTCCGCAGTTAAATATCTTGCTACACACTGATAAGTTCCATGAAAAGAATAATTTTTTTCTCTTTTACCCTTTTCACTTTTCCCCATAGTAAGTCCATATATTCCGCATATTTCTTTCGCAATACCGTCCATACATTCGCGGACTTCTCCCTGTCTGTCCGGTGACAAATCTCTCTCTTCCCCAAGCTCACGGATATACTCAAGTACTTCTCTATACATCTATGCCTGTTCTCTCCATTTCTGTGCTTTTTCATCCATTATATATTTGTTCATTTTCGATTGCAATTATTTCGGATATATTTCTACCAAAATGTTGTTTTTAATTTATATATTATAGAAAATATCTGTTTGTATTTTTAGTTTACAATGATTTAATATCAATTATTTAATGAATAAATTGTAATAATTAATGATTCAATAATATCCGTAAAATTTGATGTATAGTCGTAAATATCCGCTTTATTCTTTAATTTTTCAAATCTATTCCATATATTTTATTGCATATTTCATAGTGTGTATGTTTTGATATGTAAATTTTACTTATTAAATTATCTCCGATGAAAAAACCTTCAACAAAATAAAACAACAAAATCAAAACATACAAAAGCAGCAGAGCTGCTTTAACGGGAGTTAAAATGTAAATCTTAATAATGCATTGGCTGCCTGCCGGTTCAAGGAGGTGAAAATATACTACCGGCATCTGCGTTTCCAACAGAACCAACAAAAAAGCCAACAGAAAAAAAGGCAGACCGGTTCCGGCTGCGGCCACATTGCATTACAACAGAATTACAACAAAACTCCCAACAAAAAAGTTAACGCAGCCAGGCTGCTCGGACGGGAGACAGAATGTAAAACAGGTAATGCAATGATCCAATAGAGATGTACCTGCAAAATTATCATATACAGACAGTGAAAATCCTGAACAACAAAACAAAACCATGTGTTTGATTTTTCATTAAATTTTCTCTTTCAACAAAAAAGGGCACTTCGGCCCGCTTTCGCTCACTTTAACTCACAGGTTAAAGCTGTCTGTACAGATATCGGTATCCGCAGTATGTGAAGAAGTAGGACACGTCGGTCCCTGCTGCTGTGGCATTGCATTGCCCTTTTACAACAAAAATCCCAACAGAACAGAAAACACAAAAAGCTAAATCGCAGCGCAGCTGCTCTGTCGGGAGAAACAATGATAATAAAAAACTGAATAAAGCGTACCACACCATATGCAGACAACAGGAACTGAAAATCAATACATATCAAATTCCTTTCTTGATTATTGATTTTATTTATTGTACTTCATAATTTTCCATAACTCCTATATGTGATACAAAGTGATGATGATGTAAAAGTCTTCTGTAAAAAACAGTTTCGCGCTGTCTGCATATGGTATGGTACGCAACACATTAAAATCAACAAAAAAAATTCAACAGAAAAGGAGAAACTCTATGAACAACAAAACTATAACTCTGACACAGACTCCACTCAAACAGCGAAAAAAGAATATCCGTAACGCTCATACAACAGAACCTCTGGCGATCTGCAACATCATAGAAAAGATCGTCCTGATGCCATTTTCGGATTTCATGTTCTGCCATCCGGAAGAATATGCCTCTGTAATGGAAGAATTTACCAATCACAAACAAAAGTGGAATTTTCCGGAAATCCCAACAGGAATGGCATTTCAGTTTGTTGCAGAACAGACAGGAATGTCGCCATCCGCACGTATTACAACAGGAGAAGAGGCGATCATTCGGAAGCAACTTCTGAATGCTGTCTATCAGCCATTTCTGGATATCTTCGATATGGCTGTTTATGACCCTGGTGATCCGTTTCATGGCTCAATCCATACACCAGAGGATCTGCTTCAGAAGTCTGCCTGGAGATATGTAAATCATTGCCGTTCTACCCATATCGTCTATGGTGAAAAACAGAGGATCCCTCTTCAGGAACGGATACAACGTATAGAAAGCTCCAAGGAATACAAGGCCAAATTCTACTGTTACAATATGGCAAATACTCCTCCTGCCATGATTCCTTCAGAACTTGGATATTCATTCTGCCTGTTTCTGAACAATACAACATTCTGTGACTACTTTGAGTGCCTGAAAAGTATGTCTCTGACAAAAATAACTCCAACAAGAAATCTTTACAACAGACTGGAACAGTCCCACAGCGGCTATGGTCAGGATGCCGCTATCCTGGAATACTATGCCTGTGGAGATTTTGACCGAACCTATTTTGAACAGGGCCTTTATGCACTCTTCATTTATCCTATGGCACAGGTATATTCTGCACTGATAAAAAAAGATTTCAACAAAATCAAATAAAACCCCTGCGGGGTTAGCGGGTGAAGACTTGTAACAACTCAAATTCAACAAACAAAAGAAAGGAATATCACTATGAAAATGAACCCTTACAATATGCCACAGATCATCAAAGAAACCAGCGACGGCTACTTCCATCTCTCCGTACTGGACGACCTTCTCTCTCAAAGGGAAATCTACTGCCTCGGAGAAATAGACGCAGACTCTGCCGGCAGCCTGATCCTGCAGCTCCAGTACCTTGCAGCCCAGGATCCGGAAGCAGAAATCACTCTTTATATAAACAGTCCCGGAGGATCTGTCGCTGACGGACTGGCTCTCTATGACATCATGCAGACCATACCCTGCCCGATACGCACTGTGTGTATGGGAACTGCTGCCAGCTTCGGAGCACTGCTGTTCACGGCTGGTGACACCAGAGAGATTTTTCCCCATTCAAAAATAATGATCCACGATCCTCTGATCGCAGGTCAGGGGCTGACCGGAAGCGCAACGCTTCTGCATACAAAAATAGATTCCCTCATGGAAACCAGACAGATACTTGGAGAACTTCTGGCCCGGCACACCGGCAAAACACTGGAGGAAATCTACGAAAAAACAGCTCAAGATACCTGGTTTACTGCCTCAGAAGCAGTCGATTACGGCCTGGCAGACACGATCATTAAAACAACAGAAACAAAATCCACAACAAAATCATCAGAAGAAAAAGGAGATCAGAACAATGACTAATAAAACTACAACTCTTATGAAACCGGTAAGCACTACTCTGAACGATAATCACCGTATCCTGGCACAGGGCCGCTACATAAACAACAATACCTGGCAGACAGGCCTCAACAACAATGACCTGATAATCGGCGTCAGCGGCGCCGGAAAAACCAGAGGATATGTAATACCCAATATCCTCCATTCCAACGAAAGCATGGTCATCGTAGACACAAAAAATACCCTTTCCCGAAGGCTGTCTCCACATCTGAAAAAGGAGGGTTATGAAGTCTGGAACCTGAACTTTGCAAAAATGGATCAGTCTCCCATGGGATATAACCCTCTCTCCTGCATAGAACGTTACACAGACCAGTCCTATCCTTACAATACACAGGACATCGAAATGCTTGCAGAATATCTCTGCCCTATCGAATGTGACAAAGATCCGTTCTGGGATTATTCGGCAAGAATGTTTATGGCAACACTGATCGCCTATGTCATGGAAGCACTTCCTGAGAACGAAAAGCACCTTGGCTCCGTGGCAGAGATTCAGGAATTTATGGCAAAATCCATGTTCAAATCGCTGATAACCGAATGGGGTGACGCATTTCCGGAAAGCTATGCCCTGCAGAAATGGAAGCTCTACAAAGGCACGGATTCTGCTGACAAAACCCACGCCTGCATCCGCATGTTCGTAGGAGAAAAGCTCAGTTCCTATACCTCAAAAGGAGCACTCAAAATGTTCTCCAATCCACATCAGGTGGACTTCCGTTCCCTGGGCCGTCGAAAAATCGCCCTGTTCATCAATGTGAGCGATACCGATCGTTCCAACGATAAACTGCTGAATCTGCTTTACTCTCAGGCCCTTCATGAGCTTTGTGACAGCGCAGATTGCTCTCCTGATGGACGACTTAAGGTTCCGGTACGGTTTATCATGGATGACTTTGCATCCAATGCAGTAATCCCTGATTTTGATAAGGTCATCTCTGTCATCCGCTCCAGAGAAATCTATGTAAGCCTTATCCTTCAGAGTCTTTCACAGCTTGACTCCATGTATGGAAAAGACCGTGCCATGACCATCATCAATAACTGCGATTCCTGCCTGTACCTTGGCGGACAGGATGTGGAAACCGCCCGCTACATCGCCGTAAAAGCAAACAAAACCGCAGACACTATCCTCACACTTCCAATTGATGCCGCTCTGCTTTTCGTCAGAGGCCAGAAACCTCAGCAGGTTACGAAATACAGTCTGGAAGAAGACCCTCTGTATCTCGAACTGGTCTCCGCTTCGGCGGCTGACAACATGGTCTTAAAAGCTCCGGCTATCCATCCAAAGGAAACTTCCACAAAAGACTCTGAACTGGCAGATGTGGTATACTGATCTGCAAAGAATCAAAATAAAAATTACACTACACACTTCAAAATAATACAAACCAAAAGGAGAATTTTATTATGGATAAATATACAGGAAAAGTTAAATACTTAAACAAAGAACATGGTTTTGGATACATTTCATTATGTGAAGACCCGGAACATGAACATGGTGACATCAATTTCTCTACCGGTGATCCTGGCTGTCATTCTCTCCGTCTTGGAGATACCGTTACCTTTGATATCAGAAAAGGTAACAGCATCAACAAAAACGGAAAAATCTGCGAATATGCCGTTTCCGTTCAGTTAAACGAATCTGTTTCCAGGCCTATGACAAGTTACTACCAGCATAAAACGGATGAAGAATCGAAGCAGGCAAATAAAGAACTCAAACAGGCAATCTGTAATGCAATTTCCAGCAAGATTGGCACCTCCTGTCAGCTTCACTTCTACGACTCAGAAATGCCTTTCCGATGCGACCGAAACTCCGATAATCCCTGGATGATCGGACATCCTGACTGTGCAATTTATACGGAAGATAAACTGATGCAGGCAACGCTTCGTACAAACTCTCTCTTTAACAACACCATTTCCGGAAAAGACAGCTATATGACGTATGAGAATCCGGATAAATCAAAATTCCGTCGTACAATTCATGTTCCAGCCTATGGCTGTCCAAGCTTTCTCTTCAACAAAGAACTCTGTTTCCTGATGATCGAATTCGCCTGCCGTTCCGGTATCGATCTGTCCCATTATGAAATCATCTTCGTAGATAAAGATAATCTCAGAACCGACGTATATACCATGACCCTGGACAAACTCCAGCAGCTGATCGAATCCGGATACAAATACGGAAACAAATACGTACCCCTGGGAGAATACCCAAACTCACCAGCCTACAAAGGAAACTGTAATATGCGCTACCTTCTTCCGGTTGATGCATTTGAGAAACTTCCAGTTACCAAATAAAGCAAAACCCCTGCGTACTGCGCTTTGTCGCAATCCCGCAGGGGACTTATCTTTGATTCATCAATTCATCTTAATCGGTTAAGGAATCTTGCATTTTCTCTTCCTCAAGAAGTCCCTTTAAGCGTCTTTCATCCTCTTCTTCATCCCAATGCAACATGTCCTTCATTTCCCGAATTATACGTTTCTGATCTTCCTCTTCATCTGGTGTAACACATTCTTCCATCTTTTGTTCTCCTTTATATCATGTTTTTAATATATGAAAGCATTATTGTATTTTCTCACAGTCATCAATTCCTAAGAATTGTTATATTATTATATTCAAAAACAGTCGAAAAAACAATCGTATTTTTTTACGATTGTTTTTTCGACCGCTAACGCCCTTGTTTCTTCATTTCAGAACAGCACCTTCATCCGCAGATGATACCAGCTTCTGATAACGTTTCAACCATCCTCCTTTTACCCAGGATTCCGGCATTTTCTGTTTTTTTCTTCTCTCTTTAAATTCTTCCTCTGTAACTCTGGCATTGATTCTGTAATGGATCATATCAATGTCAATCAGATCCCCTTCTTCCAGCAATCCGATTTCTCCTCCGGCGGCTGCTTCTGGAGATACATGTCCGATAGAAGCACCTCTGGATGCTCCAGAAAATCTTCCATCTGTAAGCAGAGCTACATCTCTGTCCAGCTTCATTCCAGCAAGTGCGGATGTCGGAACCAGCATCTCCCGCATTCCAGGTCCTCCCTTTGGACCTTCATAACGAATGATAACAATATCCCCACTTTTTATTTCTCCATCATAAATCGCCTTTACCGCTGCATCCTCTCCGTCAAATACTTTGGCAACACATGTATGAACCAGCATTTCAGGCGCTACAGCACTTCGTTTTACCACACATCCATTCTTGGCAATATTTCCAAAAAGAAAAGCCAGGCCTCCGGTACTGGAATATGCATTCGGTATTGTTCTGATTACTTCCGGATTTTTATTCACAGCAGAAGAAATATTTTCTCCCAGTGTTTTTCCGGTAACCGTTAATACCTCTGCGTTCAGCAGACCCTCATCCGCCAGTTCCTTCATAACTGCGGAAATTCCTCCAGCTTCATTCAGTTCCTCCATATAATACTCGCCGGCAGGTGCCAGGTGACACAGATTCGGAGTTTTTTCACTGATCTCGTTAAATACTCTCAAATCCAGTTTTATACCTGCCTCATAAGCAATTGCGGGGATATGAAGCGAACTGTTTGTGGAACATCCCAGTGCCATATCTACAGTTATTGCATTTCTTAATGCCTTCTCTGTTACAATATCATGCGGCCGAATTTCCTGTTTCACCAGTTCCATAATTTTCATGCCACTGTATTTTGCAAATTGTATCCTCGCCGATGCAGGCGCCGGAATTGTTCCGTTTCCAGGAAGAGCAAGTCCCAGTGCTTCACAGAGACAATTCATGGAATTTGCGGTAAACATTCCCGCACAGGAACCGCAGGATGGGCAGCTTCCGCATTCCCATTCTTTCAGCTTTTCTTCATTAATCTTTCCGGCCTTAAAAGTGCCTACAGCTTCAAACATCTGAGAAAGACTGACTTTTCTGTCTTCTACCTTTCCGGCATACATCGGGCCTCCTGAACATACAATTGCAGGGATATTCAGACGCATCGCAGCCATAACCATTCCCGGCACGATCTTATCACAATTAGGAATCAACACCATGCCGTCAAAACAATGTGCTGCTGCCAGAGTTTCCACCGAATCTGCAATCAGCTCTCTGGATGCCAGCGAGTAATGCATTCCTTTATGTCCCATTACAAGGCCATCACAGACTCCAATCGCAGGAACTACGACCGGTGTTCCTCCGGCCGCATATATTCCCGCTTTTACAGCTTCTGCCAGTCGGTTCAGGTGTACATGTCCCGGAATGATCTCACTATGTGCGGAAATTACTCCAATCAATGGTTTCCGGATTTCTTCCTCTGTAAATCCTGCGGCATAGAGCAAAGATCTCTGAGGTGCACGTTCCACTCCGGATTTCATAATATCACTATTCATAACCTGATCCTCTTACTCTTATCCATAATATTCATACGCCCCTTCAATTGCATGAACCAGATCGACAATCAGAGAATTATAGGGAACAGGAACGCCATATAATTTTGCCTGCTCAACAATTGCTCCATTAATCACATCAATCTCTGTTTTCATTTTTCTTCTGCGATCCTGGTACATAGAAGAATATCCATCAGTGATTCTCATACAAGTTTGTCTCACTGACTCCAGAACCTGCCGTCTGTCAAAATATGTACCATCTTCTTCCGCTACTTCCACGGCTTCATAAATCAGTCTTTTTGCAAAATCCCAGGCATACTTATCTTTGATCATATACCCAATGGGTGTCTGTGTGATAGCAGTGAATGCATTAATTGAAAGATTAACAAATAATTTATCCCATATAATACGCTGGATATCATCCGAAATCACCGTTTCCAAAGAACATTCTCTTAACATTTCTCCCAGCCATTCCAATGTCTTATCTGCATGATGATTACTTCCAATAGTGGTAGCACCACTTCCTGTATGCCTTATAACCGCACATTCTTCTGATACGGCATTATGCTTACTGGTTCCAATAATAACATTTTCTTTCCTCACATAACGCTCAATCTTTCTGTCATTTCCGGCTCCATTCTGAAGTGTCAGAACCACAGTATCATCATGAAAAAGATTCTTATTCTGTTCCAGAGCATTTTCAAGATATATGGATTTCACAAACATGATTACCAGATCTGCCCTTTCATCACATTCTCCGGAAACACATGCAGAAATATTATTCTTAAAAACTTTTTCTTCCCCATTCTGTTCTCTCACAGTAATTCCCTGATTGTTAATTTTGTCAACAACCTTCTGAAAAGTATCTACCATGATCACCTGATTTTTTTTACTTAGAAATGCCCCATAAAGACCGCCCATTGCTCCGGCCCCAATAATAATAACTTTCATAAGATTTTACCTTCTTTTACTAATACTCTGATCAGTTTACCTTTTTCCAGTTATACAATTCATAATCAAAATCAAAGTCAACTCTACATCCGGTAAGTGTTGTAGAATCATAAGCCGCATATCTCATACCGGAAGAGCAAAGCGGAATAACCGGCCATTCTTTCCATAATTCTTCCCTCAGATCATCAAGAACTGCCGCAACTTCCTCATCTGATTTTGATGTACGTCCCTTAACGATCAAATCATCAACTGTATCAGAAGACCAGTATGAAAAGTTTGTTGACTGAAGAGCTTCACTGCTCATAAGATAATCGTACCAGCTAAGAGGATCATTGAAACAGCCATTGGCATTTAAGAAAAGATCTCCATAAGTTCCAGCCATTACCTGATCCGTCAGTGCAGATGCATTACATGGATTAATTTCCAGATTAATCCCAATCTCCGCCAACTGATTCTGAACAAGTACTGCTACATCCGGAAATGTTGACAGATATTCTGTATTGTATATCAGAGATAAATTACACCCATCTCCATATCCTGCCTCTTCCATAAGCTGTTTTGCCTTTTCCAGATTTCTTTCAATCTGTGGTTCATCATCATAACCCGGCCACGTAGAATAGTTCAGGGAAGACATCAGGCATCCGGCACCTTCATAGACATAATCTTTCAGATCCTGTCTATTTACCGCATAAGAAATCGCTTCTCTTACCTTCTCATTTGCAATCGGTGAATCCCCATTCTGGTCACTGAGATTACACATCAGATATACGGTACGCATTTCATCCTGTTCAATAAGATCAATTCCTTCTGTTGCCTTTAATCCTTCTACATCTGTAAAGTTAATCAGATCATTGTAGTCCACATCACCTGACTGAAGAGAAATCGAAGCTGTACTTGGATCAGTTATTACGTCCATAACAACTGTTTCAAAATCAGCTGGTGTTTTATAATAATCCTGATTTGCTTCTAATGTCAGATGTGAACCGCTTACAAATTCTTTAATTTTATATGCTCCGGTTCCTGCACCTTCAATTCCATTAGAAAAAGATCCACCTGCTGCTTCTACAACATCTTTATTACAAATACTTCCTGCAGAAGTAGACAACATCTGTAAAAAATAAGTATATCCATAATCCAGAGTAATCTTTACAGTGTAATCATCTACCACCTCTGCACTCTTCCACGCAGTTGTAAGTGCTGAAATATTAGGAGAAGCGATTGCCTGATTGATAGACCATGCAACATCTTCTGCTGTCATTGGATCTCCATTTGTAAATTTTACATCCTGGCGTAATTTAAAAGTATATTCTGTTCCATCATCACTGACTTCCCAGGATTCTGCAAGATCCGGCTGAATATCTCCATTTTCATCTACACTTACCAGCTGATCATATAACTGATAATAAATATTAAAATTATCATAGCCTTCCCATGGATCAAAGCTTGTTATAGTAGCGCGTACTACATGGATTTCTGAACTATCTCCAGATTTTGCATTTACATTTAAAGCACTTCCCGTAAACATAGTTGTTGCTGCTGCCATTGCTAATATGATAGATAAATATTTTTTCTTCATTCTTTCTTTTCCTTTCTCATTATCCGGCAGATTTTTACCATCTGTTCTGTAATTTAATTGAATTTTATAGGATGCATGCAACCATATGGCCTGGACTGATTTCTTTCAACGGAACATCCTCTTTTCTGCATTTATCTGTCGCATAAGGACATCTTGCGGCAAATCTGCATCCTTTTGGTGGATCAATAGGACTTGTCAGTTCACCTGCAATCAATGATTGTGACAGTTTTCTTCCATGCAAACTTGGAATCGGTACCGCATTCAGCAAAGCCTGTGTGTAAGGATGCACCGGATTTTTGAAAAGTTCACTGGATGATGCATATTCCACACACTGACCAAGATACATAACCATAATGTTTGTACTGATATGTTTTACAACACTGAGATCATGTGTAATGAACATATATGTAAGTTTCTTTGCTTCCTGCAGATCCATAAGAAGATTCAGAATCTGTGCCTGTATTGAAACATCCAGTGCTGATACAGGTTCATCGCAAACAATAAATTCCGGATTCATAGCGATTGCTCTTGCAATTCCCGCTCTCTGTCTTCTTCCTCCATCCAGTTCATGAGGATAACTGTACGCATACATTTTTGCCAGACCTACAGTTTCCAGAAGTTCGTCCACTCTGTCATACATTTCATTTTTATTTTTGTATGTCTTAAATATTTTAAATGGCTCTGCAACAATATCTGCAATGGTCTGACGGGGATTCAGTGAAGAATATGGGTCCTGGAAAATAAGCTGCATATGTTTTCTCATAGCAATCATCTTTTTCTCAGAATACCCTGTAATATCCTGACCTTCAAATAATATTTTTCCTTCTGTAGGTTCCAGCAGTTTCAGAGTTGTTCGTCCCAAAGTAGACTTTCCACAACCTGATTCTCCAACCACTCCCAATGTTGTTCCTTTTTCAATTTTTATGTTGATGTCGTCTACTGCATGTAGCTGTCCTTTTTTAGTATTAAAATATTTTTTCAGATGCTGCAGTTCAATACAGTTTGAAGTGGTGCTGCTCATGCGTTCTCCCTCCCTTCAAATAAGTGACAACGAATAAAATGTCCATCCTCAACTTCATTCATCATCGGCAGTGTATCACAACGTTCTGTACAGAACTTACATCTTTCTTTAAACGGACAGCATGTTCTTTTTACTGTAGGATCTGCAATCTGTCCTTCAATAGGAATCAGACGATCTGTCTCTTCATCCAATTTTGGAATGGAATCAAACAATCCCTGGGTATAAGGATGTCTGTTTCCGCTGTCAAAAATATGTTCCACTGTACCAAATTCTACGATCATTCCTCCATACATTACTGCCACTTTCTGACATGTCTGAGCAATAATCCCAAGATCATGGGTAATAATAACCATAGCCGTATTAATCTGTTTTTGCAGATCTAACATCATTGTCAGAACCTGTGCCTGTATCGTTACATCCAGTGCGGTCGTCGGCTCATCTGCCAGGATTAATTTTGGACGGCAGGCCAGTGCGATAGCAATAACGATCCTCTGTTTCATTCCTCCAGAAAACTGATGCGGATATTCATGTTTTCTCTCCGGAGGAATTCCAACCATTTTCATGATCTCATCAACTTTCTGCTCTAACTGCTTCTTATCCAGATTTTCTGTATTATGCAGCTCCAGAATTTCACGGATCTGACTTCCGATTGTCAAAACCGGATTCAAACTGGACATCGGATCCTGAAAAATCATGGAAACCGCCGCACCTCTCAGGAGTCTCATATCTTCTGGCTTTGCATGTAATACATCCACACCATCCAGGAAAATTTCTCCATTTGTTACTTTGCCAATATGATTAGGAAGAAGTCCCATGACACTCAGTGCCGTTGTTGTTTTTCCTGCACCAGTCTCACCTACCAGGCCAAGAGTTTCGCCCTCATCAAGGCTGATGTCCACACCATTTACTGCATACACCTGCCCTTCCATAGTGCTGTATTCTACAAATAAATCCTTTATTTCCAAAAGTTTTTTTTCCATTCTTCCTCTCCCTATCTTTTCAAGGTCGGATCGATTGCATCCTGAATACCATCTCCAATCAGGTTGATCGATACTACACTCAGTATAATCGCAATACTGGGGACAATAGTTAATATCGGATAAGTACGCAGATACTGTTTCGCATCGGATACCATAAGTCCCCATTCCGGTGTCGGAGGCTGTGTTCCCATTCCCAGAAAACTAAGACTGCAAATGTTCAGAATCTGAGAAGCCAGAAGAAGTGTCGCCAAAACAATAATCGGTCCAACTGCATTCGGCAGAACCTGTACCAAAATCGTTCTCGCTTTTGTAGAACCACATGCTGTAGCCGCTTCAATGTAATCCTGTCCTCTTACAGTCAGTACAGATGACCGTACCACTCTTGCTACCGGCGCAATCGTTGCAATCGTAAGAGCAATCACCAGGTTGACCAGAGATGTCCCCAGTGCAGTTACAATAGTCATTGCCAGTAACAGAGATGGAATACATAAAACCATATCCATAATACGCATGATCGCATTATCTACTTTTCCTCCGCTAAATCCGGCAACAGCTCCCAGCATTCCACCAATCACCATGGATAAAATTACAATTGTGAGAGATGCGATCAATGTAATCCTTCCACCAAATAAAATTCTCCAAAATGTTGAACGTCCAACCTGGTCTTTTCCAAACAAAGACGACACACCATCAGAAACTCCCGGAGATGCATAGCGCCCAGTCAGATCCTGTACTACTGCATTCTGGTAATTTCCAAACAGGCTTGTTCCAATAACAAGTATCAGAACAATCCCTAAAATAACCAGTCCCACAACTGCCAGTTTATTCCTACAATATCGTTTCCAGATTTGCCTGATCTGTCCTTTTTTCTTTCTTTTTCCCATGATTTTTCAGGCCCCCTTTACATACTGCGCTTTGATACGAGGATCAATAAGTGCATATGCAATATCGATCAACATATTTACAATACAGATAACTACTGAAATCAATATGATACAACCCATTACTGCCGGAGTATCCTTTGCCAGAATACCAAGCTGCAGATAATTTCCAATACCATTCATGGCAAACACATTTTCTACAACTACTGTTCCCGCAATCATTCCCGCAAAAGAAGTACCAAGAGAAGTTAATACCGGCAAAAGAGCATTTCTGAGACAATGTTTAAATATAATACTGTTCTCCTTCGCTCCTTTTGCTCTTGCTGTTCTTACATAATCTGCACGTATTACCTCAAGCATAGAAGATCTTGTCAAACGCACAATCGCTGCAAGGCAACCACCAAATACCGCAATACACGGCAAAACAAAATGCATCGGTGTACTGTCCCCAGATGCCGGAAACCATCCCATTTTTAAAGCACAGAACAGCATAAGCAAAAGCCCCATAACAAACTGCGGAATAGCCTGTAGCAACATAGCCACAGCCTGAACTGACAAATCAAGCACACTATATTGTTTTACAGCCGCATAAACGCCTAACGGAATTCCCAGCAACGCAGCTGAAAAAAGGCCAATTATGATCATTGGAAATGTTACTTTTGAACAAACCTTAAGATCCTCTGCCACAACAGTATCTTTTGTATAAGATCTTCCCATATCACCATGCAGCAGCCCCTTCATATAATTTACATATCGAACCAGAAACGGGTCATTAAGTCCCCACTCTTCTCTTAATTCTTCTACTGCTTCTTTTGAGGCCAGGTTCCCAAGTTTATTTCTTGCAGGATCACCTGGTGTAAAAGAAAGAATTGCAAATATTATAAACGTAATAGCAATAACGATCGGAATACACATCAGCAATCTTTTAAATATATATTTAATCATCTTTTTATTCCTTTCCACTTTTATCTTCTTTTTTCCATAACCATCTTAAACTTTCCGGCAAAATCGACATTCCATACCGTCCGGAATGTCCTCCCGGTCCAATTACAAGATGTACCGGATATTCTCTGTATTTCAACGCAGATTCCATATCCATATTGGCAATCTTCCAGTCTCCAAAACAGGTATTCAGATCATGCTCTCCTGTCTGCAAAAAAACTCTGAGATTTCTTCTTTTTCCTTTACGTACCATTGATGGAAAATTATGTCCACCTCTGATATTTGTAAAACTTCCTACATGAGTTAATACTCTAGTAAAAAGATCATTTCGGTTCCATGCCGCTGCAAAAGCAGCATTTCCACTGGAAGAAATCCCACAGATTCCATGCTTCCAGGCATCATCAGAAATTTTATAATCCTTTTTTATTTTACTGATAATTTCTTTTTCAAGAAATTCCGCATAACGTCCGTCAATAGAATCGTATTCCATACTTCGATTATCTGTCCCTCCATATCTTGGAAGTCCTGGACCTTTATCCCCTGGTGAGATAAAGAGACCGATCATAACCGGAATTTCTTCTTTTGCAATCATACTGTCCAGCACTTCCGGTACTTTATCCTGAATATACCATTCTCCATCCAGGAACACCATCAGACATACGTCCTGGCCTTTATACTGTTCCGGTACATAAAGCCAGTATTTCCCTTTCACTCCCGGATAAACCTGACTGCTTTCCCAGTTATATTCTGTTACTCTTCCTCTCGGTGTCCCTTCTGTCGGACTGGCTTCCGGTGAAAGTGGGTAACGTTCTTCTGTATAATCTGCATAATCATAATATGCAATATCTTTTTCCGGCACGTTATGCCATTCCTTGTAGTCTATGCCATTCTGCTCCCACTGTTCTTCACTTTTGTACATCTTTTTCCTCCTTTTTTATCTTGCATTATTGTTTTTTTTGAATATATTTCAAATTTTTTCCATGTTTTATATGTGCATTATAACAATTCTATTTTCCTTTCGTTATGTAGTATTCTTTTGTTTTGGTGGGTTTTCTTTGTTAATTTATTTGTTTTTTATGCAAAAGGGACAAAAAAAGCGATACTATTGCACGAGAAATTTATATCTCATACAACAGTATCGCATTTATTTCTTTATTCTTCTTCCTTATCCCTACATCTCTTGCAGTTTATCTTTAAAATTAATCACCAGCACAATAAGCAGCATAACAGCTTTTATAAATCCTGTAATACCCTGACTTGCTCCCAGGGTTCGAATTCCATCGTCAAAAATTACCAGTGCCAGTGCAGCTGCCAGTGCTTCTTCAAGCCTTCCATTTCCTCCCCTCAAAGAAAATCCTCCTGCACAGCAGGCAATCAAACTGTCACTCATATATTCAGAACCTGAAAATGGAGTCGCCGCATGATTATAACAAATCATAAAAGCAGCTGTAACAGTCATCATAAAAGAGCAGATCATATATGCAAATATTTTTATCCTTCTGCTGTTTATTCCAATAAATTCCGCAGTTTCCGGATTTTCACCAACTGCCCGAAGAAATCTTCCCGGATATGTTTTTTCCAGCAACAATTTTCCAGTCACCCAGGTTAAAAAAAGTGTCAAAAAAGCAATTGGAAATATCCTGCTGGCTGTACCTGTCCAGAACTGAAATTCCTTCACATCTCCCATAACAGAATGGCCTCCTGAAATCGTATATACGAGACCATTCAAAATTATCATCATTCCAAAAGTTTCAAGCGAAGGTTCAATCCCAAAATCCATACTGATACTTCCATTCAGATATCCCAGAAACATCCCTGCTGCCATGGTAATAAAAAAAGATGCTGCATAAGGAATACGGCACTGAACAATAAGAATTGCCATTAGCATACCAGAAAGTGCCATCTGGCCCCCTGCGGAAAAATCAATACCTCCAGAAAGAATTACAAAACTCATCCCTATTACAACCAGTCCCAGCATAGAAAATCGATATATAATATTCAAAATATTATTCAAGCTGAAAAAATTTCCGGTTATATATCCAATCACAAGCATTTCAATTACAGGCAGAAAAAATATAAAAGGCGGCTTCCAGAGCATTTTCTTTTCTTTTTTTCTCATTATTCGCTTTCCTGCTCTTTCTGATAATGGTTTACATTTGTACTGGTAATTGGAATATGAAATGTTTTCCCTGTTTTTCCATCAAGAGAATTGTTTTTCCACGCATAAGCCGCATCTGCCCACTTTCTTGCCTCATCTCCCAGAAAAACAGTTCCTTTCATAATACTTCCTTCCGCAATCTTTTCAAGTGCCTGAGAAGTTCCTCCACATCCAAATACACCTGTATTTGCATTGTCTTTTCCCATAATCTGAAAAGCTTCCGCCGCTGCCAGTGCATAACTGTCATTATATGCCGCAGTTACTTTCAGATCTGGATATCTCACCAGTAAACTTTCCATATATCTTGATGCATCCTGTCCGGTTCCATCCAGAATTGCCTTTTCCACGATTTCATAATCATCACCTGTCAACTCTTCAAGCCTGTCATTCATTGCTTCTGTCAATTCCGCCATATTGGAATTTATATAAGTCCCAATTGTAGCAATCTGACTGTTTTTCGGAAGGTTTCTCATGATCCAGGAATAACTCATCTCTGCAATAAACTGTCCTGCTTTTTTATAATCCATACGAACCAGATAATCATAACTGTTGCTCTCTGTGCCAATGGTTATCAATCCAATGCCAGCGTTCATAACCTTTTTCTGGATCTCCGCTGCTGAATCATCAAGAGGATACATACAGACAATATCTGTGTCTTCCACAATACAATTTTCCAAAATTTCCATACAGGTTAGCATATCCTGCTCATAACTGACACAGTCAATATTATAAAATCCATACTTCCGTAAATACTTCTGTAAACGGTCTGCCAGACTTGCTTCATACTCCATACTCAACGTAGGCATAATAATCTTTACCTTCTGATCCGTTGCCTTCATCACCGTTTCTCTGTTTCCTGTACATCGGAACAGAAAAACAACAGCCAGGATCATAACCGGAATGGAAAAAAATGCATATTTCCTGATCCTCTGCCCAATTGAAACAGTTCCTGTCTTCCTTGGCGTACGCTGCAACATTGCATACAAAAACAGAAAACCACTGACAATAATATCTTCCCTGCTGCCAAAACCAAGTTTCTGTTCCACCGCATGAAGTAAAACAAATGCCAGACTTCCTAATACTGCACGTAAAAACAGATTTCTCTTCGATAAACGATATAATCCGCAAATTCCCAATACCTGTAAAATCGTATAATTCAAATAACTGCCCTGAACCAAAGATGTGCTTCCACTACATGAAAAATACAGAAATGCTGTTACACCAATTAAAACACTTGCAATATACAGTGCACCTGCTTTCACCTTTTTTATTACTTCAGGATGAAAATTTCCATATTTTTCTTCGATTTGTCCCATGGAAAAATATCGTCCGGATAAAGTTCTGTTTAAATATAAATAAACACCCGTAGCGCAAACTATTAAAAAAAATATACCCAGCCATTCAACCTTTTCTGTCTCCTGACCATCTGAACGTATATAAAACTTAAGCATCGTACTGATTTCAGCCAGAATAAACTGAAACGCTATACTGATCCAGATAAAACGAATCCTGCACAGTTGGTATACTCTACTGAAAACCATGGCAATTCCAAGCATTCCAAACAATATTACCGCAAAAATAAGACTCCCCGGACAATTCCACCTGCTTTTTAAACATCCCGCAATACATACTCCAAATGCAATCTGTTCTCCTACTGCCACATAAAATTCATTTCCAAGTGCCAACAGCAAAATTGCCAGCACTGCCGGAAACCAGATAAGCGCCTGACGTATATAAAGATTGATAACATCTTTCTGAAACCATACACTCTGATGTGAGATCCCAAAGATAAGAAAAATCACTCCTGTCAACAGATATGGATATATTCTGTCAAATAACTTTGTATATTTAACTTTCATTCCTTTCCCCATCCTTAAAATTCCAGATCCGGTGATATAATTCTTTATAATCATAAATTTCTGAGGTAATGATAACAAACGACGTTCCTTCCTGAGTCAAATCCTGCATCCAATGATTAATCTCCTGCCGACAGTCATAATCCATATTCAAAAACGGCATACGCAAAATTACCAGTTTCGGTGCAAAAATTTTCCATCGTTCCAATATAACTTTCAGTCGTCCTGATTCCATTAAAAGATTTTTCTCATTCCCCAACTGTCTTTCCATGGCTTTTTCAACTGTTTCCATTCTTCTGAAATGAAATGGATGTACTTTTTTTACATTTGGTATCATGAGATTTTCTCCTGCAGAAATATTCTCAAATACTTCTCCTGAATCTGAAAAACTCCTGATAAAAATAATCTTATTTTTATATTGATTATTTAACGTAACCGAACGCAGTCGTTTACCATCCAGAAATATATGTTCCAGACCGGCATTCTTTCCACATAATGTTAAAAATAAATTTATCAGACTGCCTGTATCTTTTACTTTTACCAGAAGAATTTCTCCTGCATTAACAAAAAGTGTCTGCCGCTCTGTCATCCCCGGCAAAACAATATCTGCACGATATCTCTCCTTCTGTTTCCAGTTATTATTATTTGCCATTCCCACAGGGCTGGTAATAAACATAGACATTTCTTCCCGTGATTTACGGTTTCGATAAAATTTTTTAGTTATATGATAATCTTTAAATATACAGGTTACATCTGCAAATCTCGCTGCAAACCGTACATTTTTAGTCACAATAATAAACGAAAAACCTTTCTCTTTCATTCTTCTGATAATTTTTTCATACCGGTTCAGATCATTTCCTGCAAGATCCTCGTATTCATCATGGAGCATAATTATCTCTGTTCCAGAATAAACTGCTCTTAAAAGATACAGTATTCTCTTTTCTACCGTACTCAGATCTCTACACTGTACAGTAGCTTCCATATTCATACCAACACTGCGCAGCAATTTTTCCGCTTCTTTCTTATTTTCTTTTTCATCCCATATTTTGAAGCCAATTTTCTCCCGTGAAAGCAACATCAGATATTCCATCAGATTAAGATCCTTCGTCTCTATTTCTTCCATTGAAGACAGATAAAAATATTTCTTTTTTTCTTCTGAAATATATTTCCGTTTCATTTCCTGTCCATTGATAATGATCTTTCCCTTTATTCTCCTTGCGCTTCCGCACAGATACTGTAAAATCACAGTTTCTCCCGCATTACTTAGTCCGGTCAGGCATATAACTTCTCCCTGATTAATCAGCAGATTTATTTTTTCAAGACAAAATTGTCCTTTCTGGTCCTGAATATATGCCTGATAAAACGCAACCTGATTTTTTTTCATATATTTCTCTGATAACCAGAACTACGCGGAAGCAGAATTTCCACATCAGTCCCTTTCCCTTCTGTTGAATAAACTGTAATCCCATATTCCTCCCCAAAAAGATTTCGAATCCTGCTATGTACATTGGGAAGTGCTATTCCATGTGTACTTTTACTATTTTTATTTAGGTGTTCCTGTTCCAGTGCCTGATTCAACTGCTCCAGTTTTTCTTCACTCATTCCCACACCATTATCTGAAACTGTAATCAGAAGAATATCCTCTGTTGAATCAGCCATAATCAATACTCTTCCTTCTTTCTTTTGTTCCAGTCCATGCAATATGGCATTTTCAACAATCGGCTGAAGCATCAGCTTGGGAACAATGCAATCCTGAATATCTCCAGCTTTTGCAGACTCGTCCACCTCAACTATAAATTTACCCTGAAATCTGTAATTCTGTATTTTTATATAATTTTCCATATTTACCATTTCTTCTCGAAATGTGACACGATTTTCTTTTCTGCTGATACTGTAACGAAAGAAATTTGCCAGTGCTTCCAGCATTGCAGCGATATTTTTTTCACCGTTAATAATCGCCTGCCCCCGTATGCTATCCAAAGTATTATATAAAAAATGTGGATTGATCTGACTTTGCAAAACAATCAGCTGTGCGTGCTTATCATAAACTTCCGAAGCTTCTTTCTGAATGTTCTGCTCAATCAGACCTTCCACGATTTCCTTTATATACTCTCTCACTGACTCCGATTTCCACAACTGATCGTCCAGAAAATCTTCCCAGCTACTGTTTCTTACAATTTTTTCCAGTTTTTTATTCCAGTCCTTTGCACTCTTATATAAAAAATGATAGCCCAGCCATGTGGACAGTAGGGCTCCCAAAATACCGACATACAGGAGCCAACGCTCAGGATGGAGCAGATACATAAGCAGAATCAGTGCTTCTATTGCCCAGCATCTGATGATCCATTTTACTTTCTCATCTGTCATTGTCACACTCTCTTTCTGTCACAGATATTACTTCACCAGTGTCCTTTATTTTGCATATAATTTACGAAACAGCGATGGTTTCATGCCTACTATCTTTTCAAAACACTGACTGAAATATCTGGCATCCGTGTATCCAACTTTTTCTGCAATACTTCCCATTGTATCATTTGTTGTACGTAAAAATTCTTTCGCATGATTAATTCGGATTTCTGTAAGATAAGAAAGAAAAGTTTTTCCACTCTCTTTTTTAAAAAGAGCCGAAAAATAGCTCGCATTCAGGCCAACATATTCAGCAATTTCTTCCAATCCAATTTTATCCATGTAATTATTTTCCACATATTCCATTGCTTTTCTGACTGGAAGATAGGATAATTGTTTTTTTTCGTTTTCTGCCTGGTCCATATATGTTTTTATATATTTCTTCAACACTTTTTTTATATCTGCCCGACTTCTGCAAATTTTTATTTTTTCTGTGAATTCTCTCTGAGCATCCTTCAACTCTATCGCATATGCATTGATGCAGGTAATAAACAGTAATTCTGACAAATGGTAATATGCAGCAGCATCCCCATTTTCACGCTCAATCCTGTCATATATCTGATCAATAATACGATAAACCTGAATACTTTGGAAACTGTGAAGTGCATTAACAAAAGAATTTCTGAAAATATCAAACAAATCTTTTTCATTTAATATATTTCGTTTCTTTATACTTTTCTCTGTGATGAGTTTTCCTGACCCAATGATAATTCTTTCCCTGATCATTTCTTCACTTTTCTTCAATGCTTCAGAAATCCTGTTTTTTTTATATTCATCACTGAGACTGACTGTAATCTCATAATTCTGAAAAGAATAAATATAATTCTTTATATCTGCCATCCATCTGCTGAAATCCTGTTCTATATCTCTGTCTGAAACATCCTTATAATTCAGTGCTCCCAGTATTTTCAGATTCGGGAAATCAGAAATAATCCAATGTGCAGAAATACTGTTAAAATACTCGCCTAAACTATTAATAATATTTCGAATAATGAACAGGCTTTCCGATTCTTCTATTTCTTCCAGATTAAAACAATCCAATTTTACACAAAATGCTCTGATTTCAGCTTCCGGTATCTGAACAAAATACGATTGCTCCAGCACTTCTACATTCAAAGCTTCCTGTTTCATTAACGCCAACAGAAATTCTTTTTCTACCAGGGAACGGTTTGCTTTCACCTTTTCCCTTAACTCAAATTCCTCTTTGTTTTTTGCAAATTCCTGTTCGCATCTTTTTTTTATCTTCATCAGAATATCATTCAGTTCTTTTTCATTTACCGGTTTCAGAAGATAATCTACAACTCCATATTTTAATGCAGCCTGTGCATACTCAAAATCAGAATAACCACTGAGCAAAATAAATTTTGTCCCCATACCTTCCTGCCGAACTTTTGAAATCATTTCCAGACCATCCATCATCGGCATCTTAATATCCGAAATCACAATATCCGGTTTTTCTGAAATAATATGCTGAAATGCCTCCATTCCATCATAAAAAGTCCCCTGCAGACTCATCTCCAGTTCATCCCAGCGAATCAGAGCCTCAACCAACCGTGCAATCCATTGTTCATCATCTACAATCATGACGCTTAGTTTTTCCATACATTTATTGCTTTCCTTTCCCCATTTTCACCCTTTTTTATAATTTTAAAAAGACATTTTCTCTTTGTCAAGAAATATGTGATTTCAGTTAATTTCGACAGATTTTTTATATACAAAAAACAGCCCACAATCCGCACTATCTGCGAACCATGGACCGCCATCAAACGTCCCCGAGAGGATTTGAACCTCCGACCCCTCGCTTAGGAGAGCTCCAACCTATTGTCACTCTCTGTCAATCTGAGGTAAGGTAAA
>PPYE01319664.1_pt1 | contig 91972 bp, 70 predicted proteins | sample 1559881 | NCBI WGS metagenome assembly PPYE01 (sample SAMN08240022, study PRJNA423297) | Human gut metagenome, whole genome shotgun sequencing project.
ACGAACAGGTGCATATCCAATATTCTGAAAACAGCAAAGAGTATTATGATATTTCTGTTTCCGATGGAAATGTGCTGACTATGGTAAATGCCAACAACAAAGAATGGACGGATTATATCGGGGGAAAACCCTCTACCAAAGATCGGAAAATCGTATTACAAATGCCGACTACACTTCTGGATACTGTTACGCTATCTACGACAAATGAAGATATATCACTTCCAGTATTGGCTGTTACGGGAAGCATTGATATTTCGACTAACGACGGAAACATCACTTTTGAGAGCTTAGATGTAGGAAATACCTTGACTTTGACCGTTAAAAATGGGGATATTTCTGGCATGATTGGAGGCAGGTATGAGGATTTCGTCATTCAATCAGAAGTCAAAAAAGGTGATAGCAGTTTGCCAAAACATAAAGATATTGGTAAAAAAACACTAAAAGTACTTTGCAATAACGGTGATGTTGATGTTACGTTTGTGGTATAAATAAAAAAATATAAAGACAGGAGAAAAGATAATAATGATAACAAAGAATAAATTTTATTTGAAAATGATATTTACAGCATGTATATGTGCAATTATTTTAACTGGCTGTGGTAGTAAGTATACTGTAGAGGAAAAAAGCTTGGTTGAAAACCAAAAAGAAAATCAAGAAACACTGGAAAATGGAGTAAACAGAACTTCTATGGAAAAAAGTATGGAATTTTCCGATGAAAGCACAGAGAAAATACCAGAAATAGTAGAGGTAGACTGGTCAGAGTATTTTAATGGATTGAATGGAACAGCAGTTATATATGATGCATCCAATAAAAAATATACAATTTATAATCGTGATCTTGCAATTACAAGAAGTTCACCATGTTCGACATTTAAAATTATTTCTTCTTTGATTGCCTTAGAAAACGGAATTATTGAAACGGAAAACTCTACTAAAACATGGAGTGGTGAAATATTTTGGAATGAAGATTGGAATAAAGATATTGATTTTCAAGAAGCTTTTCGTACTTCTTGTGTATGGTATTTCAGACAGGTCATTGATGATATTGGAGAAGATTTAATGCAGAAGGAATTAGATAAGCTCCAATATGGTAATTGTGATATTTCTGATTGGGAGGGACGATTAAATACAAATAATAGTAATAGAGCTTTGACGGGCTTTTGGATTGAATCTTCTTTAATGATTTCACCCAAAGAACAAGTGGAAGTAATGGAGCATATCTTTGGAAAAGAATCGAATTATTCAGAAGAAACACAGAATACATTAAAGCAAGTTATGCTTTTATCAGAGGTTGATAGTACTGACATTTCTATATATGGAAAAACCGGAATGGGAAAAGTCGATGGTATTGTTGTTGACGCTTGGTTTACAGGGGTTGCGGAAAGTAAAACAGGAGATGTGTATTTTTGTGTGCGTCTTGGAAGAACTGATGGTATGAATGTATCCAGCACATTGGCAAAAGAAATAGCAATCGATTTGGTTCAAATAACATTACAATAAATACAAAATGAAATATAGTTAACTAGATAGTGTCTACACGAGTTTATGCCAAAATTGCACACCAATGGCAATGCAATAAATTTGCACTACTGCTAGAAATAATACTGTGCTTTGAGAGTATGAGAAAATCTCTGTAAATAAGATTCTTCTATGATAATTAAGAGCGATAAGCTTGTGAATCAGGCTTGTCGTTCTTGTTTTATATATAACAGTTGCTTACGGGCATGTCAAGAGCAGGCGGTTTCCCGCCTGTCTTCTTAACCCTTCTTTTGCTTACTCGGGTAAGCGTCCCTCGTACATAATGCTCAGTTCTCCATAAACCTGAGCCCAATCACGGATGGTGGTAGTCCATTTTTTCGTAGCCTCAAAAGTAGCCAGATACAAGGCCTTTAACAGGGCGGTATCGCTTGGAAATACGCTTCTCTGACGGTTCAGCTTCCGGTATGTGGAGTTCAGTGATTCGATCGCATTGGTTGTATAAATGACCTTCCGGACAGTGGTTGAAAATTTAAAAATTGGAGAAACAGCATCCCAGTTGTCTTTCCAGCGTTTCATGGAATTCGGGTATTTCGGAGTCCATTTTTCAGTTACACGTTCCAAGGTAGCCAGAGCCTTCTGCTCATCAGCGGCCTGATAGATGGTTTTTAAATCTGCAGCAAAGGCTTTTCTGTCCTTGTCCGGAACGTATTTCAGGGTGTTTCTTACCTGATGGACAATACACCTCTGGTATTCTGTTTTGGGAAACGCAGCTGAAATCGCTTCTTTAATGCCTGTAAGGCCATCGGCACAGATGATCAGGATATCTTTTACTCCGCGATTTTTCAGTTCGTTCAGGACTGACAGCCAGTATTTCGCACTTTCATTGTCACCAATCGTAATCGTCAGGACTTCCTTTTTCCCCTCCGCATTAATGCCAAGAATAACATAGGCTGCAAGCTTACGAATGACTCCATTATCCCGCACAGAATAGTGGATCGCATCGATGTAAAGGATTGGATATACCTCATCCAATGGGCGGTTCTGCCAATCTTCAATCTGAGGAAGTATCTTATCCGTCACATCGGATATGAAACTTTCTGATGTTTCAAAACCATAGATATCTTCAATCGTTTCCGAGATCTGGCGAGTGGTCATTCCTTTGGCATACATAGAGATGATCTTCTGATCAATATCAGAAATATCTTTCTGACGCTTTTTCACCACCTGTGGTTCAAAGGTCGATTTCCGATCCTGTGGGACCTCGATTTCCATAGAGCCATATCGACTGTTTACCTGCTTGCGTTTATAACCGTTACGATAATCGTCATTGTCAGAACGCTGGGATTTCTCATATCCAAGATGGTCATCCATTTCAGCCTCCATCATTTCTTTAATGGTGCCGCCCAGAAGATCTTTGAGTGCATCCTGGATATCTTCTGCGGTCTCGATATCGTATTCTTCGAGAAGCTGGCGGATGATGTTCCTTTTTCCTTCAGTCATTTCAACTCTGTGAACTGGTTTCTTTTGTTTTGCCATAGTAAAAGGCCCTCCTAATGATATTTATTGTATCATAGAAGGACCTTACTTAGGTTATTTTACAGAAAAAGTTTCATAGGCTCCATATTTTCCGTATTCCAGTTGGAACACAAAAGGTTCTGTCCCTGATATCCAAGTCCCAAGACGAGGCGCTCAGACATCTCTCGCTGTTCCTCTGTCATAGGTTTTATTCTAATCACGCTGCTTCCATCCACAATTTCACTGACCTCCGGTGGCTCCGGCACACACAACTCGTAGCAGAACCATCCCTTATCTGTATATTTCCACTCTTTTAGTCTTGTATAGGAAATGTATGAAATCCCCGGCTTATTATCAGCATTCCAGATTCCTTTTGCACTTACAACATACATATCTGTTCCATCAAAAATGAATTTCATTCTGCCCAATCCACCATCGTTGTGGACTTCATAAATTACTGCAGAACCACTTTTCCCTTCCATACATTCTTTCAGAAAACTGTCAACACTTTCATAATTCTCCATGTTAGAATATGTTACCATTGTTGTAACCGGACATCCTGCATCCTTTAGCTTCCTCTGCATTTCCAAAATCGTTTGATCATCCAAAGCAACATTAGATGCTATCCCTTTATCTGCAGTTTCATAAATGTCAAGATAAAGTTCCATCTGCTTTTTACAGTCAGTCTCAGCTTCTTCCCTTTTCTGTTCATCTACCGGAAGGTCGTAGCCCTTTTCCCATTGTTCTGCAGCCTCTTCCTCGGCACTTTTTATCTCCTCCGTGGAAGATACATCTTCCGTATCTTTCACAAGAGATTCATCCACAATACTATCTTCTTTTCCACAGGCACATACGAAGCATCCAATCAGAAATGCCATACTCAGCAAAATGCTTTTTTTCTTTAATGCCATAATATCATCCTTTCTTTCAAAGCAAATTTAATGTGCTTTTGCTATTGGCGGCAGTTCCAACTCTATTTGTTCTATAGAATTGGAAAGATACCTGAAAGTTCCGTCTTCAAATGGCTGGACCACAACCGTATTCCGAAAAGCGAGATCAGAATTATAATCCGGCCATACTCCATCCACGATAAGTGTAATCGTTCCATCCGCATTTTTTGTATAGTCAACTACTTCTCCGAAAGGTGGGTATGGGCTGGCATAAATCATCTCATATTCATAGCTATTGCTGCCCTCATCATATCCACAATGCTCTCTCAACTGTTCTACCGATACCGGAAAATAAGTAGTCATTATCCTTTCATATTCCTCTGCCGGAATCTTCCAACCCTCAGTTTTCAGATTTTCCCCCGTAGAAATCCTATAAACATCTTCATACATACAAGGCATCAGAATGTCCTCCACATTGCTGCTATCCCAATCTGTAACGAGCAGATTGTAATTCACATAACTTAGTCCTGATATGTATTTCTCCGTTAATTCCTGGCAGTCTTCTGGTAGCGGTTCTATTCTCCAATACTGTCTCAAACTTGCATGTGCAATCACATATTCATATGCGTAGATAAAATATCCTTTTTCGGTCAGTTTAATCTCAGCCACATTACTTACCGAAGTTCCCTGTATTTCTGGCATACCACCTTCTCTCCACCGAATTCCTATGTAATAGGTCTGCAACTCACCTTTCCGATAGATAAAGGTAACTGCTCCAATCAGCCCATCTCTCTGTACTTCAAATACCGTAACCATCGAGTCTTGTCCATCCAGGTAATCTGCATAAAATGCTTCGATTGCTTCATGATTTTGCATAGCAGTATCTTCTTCAACACTTACCAGACCGTTTCTGCCCAATTGCTCCACCACAGCTTTCCTCTGCTCTTTGGTAAATTCACTAATACCGGAAGAGTAGCTTAGTGCATCTGCAATTACAATATCCTTATAGATTTCTCTGACCGATTCTGCTGCTGACAAAACCGTACTCTGCAGTTGCTCCTTCTCCTCTTCTGTAAGGAGATCATCACTGGCTTGCGGAATAAACCAATATGCTGACTCTGTGGAAGTTTCCGCATTCTCGGCTTCTTCTGTTTCTGCTTCGCTATTTTCGATTTCTACAGGTGGCTCCCATACTTCTTCTGCCACCTTTTGCTTTTCTGTATGCAGTTCTCCCCAACAGACCACTCCGGCTATTACGAAAATCAACAGCAGCAAAATCGGAAGACCACATTTTCTAAGCAGCCATTTCACATCTTCCATTATTCGCCTCCGTATAATTCTTCCCATTCTTCTAACGTCAACCGTGGCGTATGCCATGTTTCCTCAGAATTATCCTCGGAGGGTATAATTCGATTGGATACATATTGTACCCCGCCATCCTCCAAAGGACGAACCACAACCTCGTGGGCATATACTTTGGAATTTCCCGAATATGGAAATACCACATTAGCAGTAAGTGTAATTGTTCCATCACTGTTCTCCGTATACCCGATTACTTCTGAATATGGGTATTCCGGATACTCTACTTCTTCGAAGCCTCTCGGTTTGTATTCATAGGTCGAATCCTCCGAATCATAGACAGTTTTGGATTGCAGCGTTTCACTATCAATATTGAAATATTTCATAATAACGCTTTCAAATTCCTCTTTTGGAATCCGATAAACTGCACTGACTGACAAATTGTCATCTGCAACATAAGGAACATACTGACCATTCACTTTTGGATAAAGAATGTCATACATATCATAGAAATTCAAATCCCCAAAATCTTCTTCACTCCAATCCACAATAAACATATTATTCTGTTCAAAGCTGATTGGAAGAAGATATTTCCGACTCAGTTCCCTATATGTTTCATCCAATGGCTGTACTCGTAATGCGGTATGCTCCTCTGCTCCACTCAATGTAAGAACGTATAATTCTTCTGAAAACCAGACACCAGAAAACATCAGGTAACCTTCTTCTGTATAATTCCAATACTCTGCTTGATACCTCCCAGTAACTTCTTTCTGTATTTCTCCATTTTCGTATCCATAATAGCTTCTGACCACATCTACATTTCCGTCTTTTGTGTGCAAATCGTATTTTACAAATCCGCCCAAATAGCCGACTTCAAGAATCGTTATATCTGCTTCTTCCTGTGTATCCACCTTTTCACAAAATTCCAGTACCTGCTCCGCTTCCGTCATATTCACTTGATTTCTGCTGTCAACAGCAGGATACTCGTTTTCTCCAAGACGATTTACAATACTCCGAATTATTTCCAAATCATCTAACTTATTTTCCTCTGCTGCCTTGTCATAAAGATCTATGCAGATGTTTATAATTTCTTCTTCATTCTCCTGTTCTTCTTCTGAAACGTCCTGAACATCAATTACTGTTTCCGAAACTGTATCTTCTTCCGGTGGTGTATCGCTACACCCCGAAATACTAAACATCAGTACAAAACTAATGACTGCTAAACCACTCTTCCAGAACCAGGCTGTCTTTCTTAACAACATATCCGCTTCCTCCTCTTCCTTTCACATCTTCTACCATACTGATAATCAATATAGGACATTCCGTATCTTCTGCTGTAAAAATTGCAAACCATCCTAATTCTGTACCCGAAGTATCATCCTTCGATGCCTTTATTTCTGCCGTACCTGTTTTTCCTGCTAAAAGAATGTCATCTCGATGGGCTGCATATCCAGTTCCATTAGAATCATTCACAACCTTCTTTGTTCCTTCCAATACACGACTTGCTGTCTCGTTAGAAAAGGCACCCGGAATCCAATACTCAGCTTCCGCTTCATTCTGATATACCAAATAAGGCTTTATTACATTTCCCTCATTACAGAAAGCAGAATAAATACATGCCATATGCAACGGGTTCACTAAAATCTGTCCTTGTCCGTAACCGCTGTCAGCTAACTGTATTTCAGTTTCAATGCCTTCTGTATTGGAATACTGAGATTCTGCCATCTTAATCTCAAATGGTAGTTCCTCATTGAAACCAAGCCGTATCAAAGAATTCTCCAACTCATCCGATCCAATCTTTAATGCTGCTTTTGCGAAATAAATATTATCAGAATAAATCAAGGCTTTCTCTAAAATGACTGGTTCATACGCATGAAGCGTTGTTACATGATATGAACCCCACGATGCATCTTTTTGCCAACTTAATCCTACGTTCCCGTAATCTTCCATTGGATCGATTGCTCCTGATTGTAAACCAATCGCAGCTATAATTGGTTTGAAGGTAGATCCCGGACACCACACTTGCCGGAACCGATTATACATTGGCTTATTCTCATCCTCGTTAAGTACAGTCCACTGCTCACTCGATAATCCCATAATAAAATCGTTATTGTCATAGGCCGGTGTGCTGACCAAAGCCAATACCTCTCCGGTATAATGATTTATGGCTACTGAGCAGCTTTTATCTTCCTTAAACTGTTCGTACAAGGAAACCTGCAAATCAGTATCTATCGTAAGCCGGATGTCCTGCCCATGCTGTACCAGGATACAAGCCAGTTCCTCCTTCTCTTTATCTTCCGAATTTACAATGTAAATCCTGCAACCGTTCTGGCCTTTCAGTTCTTTCTCGAACAAGCCCTCCATTCCGCTTCTGCCGATTACACTATTGGCTGTATAACCTTCTCCTGCATGTTCCTCTAAATCTTCCGCAGTAACGCTTTGAACATACCCGACCAAATGCGCAGCGGCTTCCCCTAATGGGTATTCACGCACTTCAACATCAGATATCATCACTCCGGGAATCTCCAGCAACTTATCATGCCTTTCTTTCTCCTTTAAAACTTCTTCCTCTGGACTGATAGACATTAACTCAATTTCTTCCACTCTTGGAATCGTTTTAATAGGTACAAAAGAATCATCCTTTACCCACTTTGCAGACAGGTTCTTTTCTATCACTTCCGTTGTGATTTCCAATAGTCCTGCAATCTGTGCGATTGCTTCCTCTCTGTTTTCCAACTTGCCCGGAACAATTCCAACTGAAGATGCTGTACCTTTTCCTGCAAGGACACGTCCGTTCCTATCCAGAATTTCTCCTCGCTCTGCCTGTGTAGTGGAAACTCTTACTTTATCTGCAGAAGTCAGATTAGGAAAAATCATGGAATCATCCCAAACCAATTTATATCCTTCTTCTCCATTTATAAAAAATGCCTCATTCTCAAAGCTGATAGTTCCTGCCACTGTATCAAACGAAGTCAAATATGTTACTTTTTTATCTTCCTCCACATACTCGACATTTTTTATCGACATGTTTTGCATTTCAATTCCCTCATAAATAGTGGAATTTCTCTTCAGAAAATCTTCCTTACTGATATATCCAGATGACTCCAAATCAATCATTGCATACATTTCTTCGTATTCTTGTTTTGGAATATGCATCATATACTCTACTAAGGTAGTATCTGGTGTTTTACACGCATTTTTTCTTTTATATAATACTGTTGCACTCACAACTACTCCAATCAAAGTAATTGTTAACATCAACACTATAATGCCCAACATTTTTCTATATCTTTGTATTCTTTTGGTTCTATGTTTTGCCTTCATCGTTACCTCCATTTCTTATTCATATCAATGTACTACGCTTATATATTACAAGTGTAAGATTTTAAAGTAAAAAAATTTACTCCCTTTCGCTATAAATATTACACCCGTAATATTTATCAGTCAAGTTCTTATTCAAAAAGACAGAACACAGCCACCAAAAGCCATGTTCTGCCTTACGTTTGATGTTACTCTGCCGCTACAAACTCCATCTTCATAAATTCATGATCCGTCAATTCCTTTAATTTTGCAAGGACACATAATGACAATTCAACCATCTCATCATCCTCCAGATGTTTCAGAGTCTTATTGATACCATTTATGACATTTTTTCTGCCTCCCACATCTAAATCTATACCTTCTTCCATAAAAATACTGATTAAATTACTCTCTTCTACGGTAAATCTCTTATTCATCACTTACATCTCCCTCTGACTTTTCTTTTCATTTTCTTGAACATCATGTTCTTTCGATTGCCCTTCTACCTGTGACTTTTTCTCCGCAAGACGGGATTTTAAGGAAATCCTTACTGTAGGCTTCTCCTCCATTCTCTTATTTTCTTCCCTTTGGGCTTTCTCCCCAACACCATTATTCAGCACATTATCAATCATATTATAATTCTGTTCTTCTGCCTCCTCAATCTTGGCAAGCGGCTTATACTCTGTCAGTTTTTCCAGAAGCTCCGTTGCTCGTTTTATTTCCTCTGGTACAGCTCCCTCCGAAATAATGTCTGCAAGCCACGTTGTTAAATGTCCGGTATCGCCCTGTTTTATGGATTCTGCAAGCTCTGATACATTCTCGGTCATATTTCTTGTACTATCGTGATACAGTACAGTATCATAATCGTAGCAAAGTCGGTCAAGTTCTACTGCAAGCTGTTCCTCCTGTGGCAAGTCCGGCATACGCAGTTCCCACACTCTTGCTTCCATTTCTTCACTCATCACGCCATCTATCTCCATATCGGGCAATTTAGCCACCAGTTCCGTAATGACTTCCATTGCCTGCGGATTGTTTTTAATATCAGGAACATAGTCCAAAACCCCAAGGTCAATCCTCTTTCCAGATAAAACATCAATCTCGTAATCCTCGAAGGGTTCCGCCCCTCTCTCTATGATATTGATTCCAATTGCCGGAATACCATTCATCCTCTCCGATGGTATCTGCTTCCAGATTGCTATGGCTTCATCCACCGTAGGAATATTCTCATAGCATTCACCAAGATTATGAAATTCGCCACATTCCGAAACAGTTAAAGTTACTTCTACCTTCTCCTTTTCCTGCTCTCTTGCCTGTCTGACACCCTCCAAATATTCCTCCACCTGTGGCAGATAGGTTTCCAGTGTACCTGTTCGCTGTGCTGTAATAGGGTTGATGTCAACTTTTACTTCTCCGATATGAAGTCCGCCCTCATTAAAGGCATTAAACAAATCGTCCTCCCGTTCCGCCGTGGAAAGTTCCACAACCACATCAAGGTCAGAACTTTCATGCTCCAATCCCCTGCACCTGCTTCCGGTCACAGCAACATCCACAATCGTTGCATCAATGTTATACTCATCAATCTTTGCCTGCACATGGCATTTCACAGTTTCCTCGATTTCTTCCGGATTCATTTCACTAATATCATGGAATAATTCCCCGGTCTTTGCCCTAAAATCAGCCACCACACTGCTTGGTGTACTCTCCGGAATAATACGATTTGCTTCCTCTGCTTTTTCCATCAGTCCATCATAATCCATCGGTATCAGTTCATCTTCTCTTTGGATATTTCCTTTTGCACCATTGTAATCCGGCTGTGACTTCAAATCCTCTAAAATATCATGTAAGGCTTCCCTTATCGTCACATCAGGATTATCATAAATTCCTCCGTCAATCTCCTTATAATCAGCTCCCATAATGGAATAGTCATAACCGCCCTCTACTTCCTGAATGCTGATAAAACGGTCTGCAATAGAAAATGCCAGTTCTGTTTCCTGTTCACTTTCCAAAGTTTTTTTCATTTCCGCAAGCACCTGTTCCGTTTCATCGCCAAGATCAATGATTTCATCTCCATCTATTTCCGGTTCTGTCTTTTGGACATTGTGTCCAGAAGTGTCCTGCATTTCTTCCTTTTCCGGTGTCTGCTCCCGTAAAAAATCCGGTATTTCCGTATATCCAAAAGAATCCACAAAATGAGCCGTATTCTGTCCGTTCTGATGAAGCACCACTATATCGCTGACAGATAGCGAATGTCCTCTGAAATCTTCTGGGTGGTCAAGGTTGAATTTTTCAAAGATTGCCTCTAAAGTTGCCCCCTGCGTCTCTTTTTGCAGTTCAGATAATTCGCCCACATATAAAAGTGTATAATTCTCTGGTTTAATTGCATCAAAATTATCTTTTGTAATGCCCATACGCTTTAAGGATTCCGTCCCCTCAAAACGTAAGGAATCTAATTCCAGATTAGGCTTTAATTGATAAATTCCATATTTATCAGTACTAGCATATAGGAGCTGCTCTTTTCTTGCCATTTCAGGTGTAATAACAGATCCGTCCTCATAGTTAATAGATTCCACCCATGTGATACCTAATTCTTTTTCTATTTCAAATTCCAAATCAGTTCCATAAAAAGCATTATGAATTTCTGCCACATCAGTATCTGAAATAGGCTCTGAGGTCTTGAATACCGCAGTTCTATCCCCACCCATTTCTTCTATATCGACAGCCACAACTGGATACGGGTATGTATATTCTCGCTCCTGTTCGTCCATTAAGATAAGTGTAATCTTAGTCTGCTGTTTCAATGCTTTATTCCATGTTTCCTTTTCAACCCCAAAGATACCTTCATGCTCTTCTATACGCTCCCTGCTTTCTGCCAATGATTCCGTACCGTCAGTATGAAGCAAATATACATGCAAATCATGTCCAAATAATTCCAATGCTTTCTCTTGTGTTAATGGCAGCATTTCATTCCATTGATAGCCATATTCCCTCATTTCCGACAAACCAATCATCGGATCAGGCAGGGCATCAATCTCCGCCTTTGCATCAATTATGGTCAATGCCACATCCTGTTGGACATACTGCTCCCTATATGCCAGTTTCTCTGCAAGTTCCCTTGTTTTATTCATATCATCAAGTTTATAGGCATAATTTACAATCAGATTTCGCTCCTCAGACGTGAAAATATTTTTTTCTGCCTCCAACTGATTGATAAGTTGTTCTGCCTGCCCCATGACAGATAAATTGGTATCAATGGGTTGTTCCACTCTTTCCTTTACATCAATAAGCTCGTCTGTATCCATGTTATAGCGGACATCAATATGATATTCCTCCGCTTCTTCCGTCTGCTCGTCAGCAAGTTCGGTAGTCCATGCTCCTTTGCTTTCAAGATAAGATGATATATTCGATTTATCCTCTTCATTCATGGTAGAAAGAGCGGATATAAGTTCTGCACTGTCCATTCCACGGACACTGACAAGATTGTATTCTGAAAAATCCTCGTTATGTACCAGCAGAATGCTTTCCTTTCCATGTTCCTGCTCCATCTCCCGGTTAAGCTGAAGCTCCTGCATTGCCCCCTCAATGCCTGTAATCAGTTCTGAAGCTGTCTTTCGGATTGTATCAAGGGAAGATTTCAGCTCTTTCATATTCCTACCGCTGCTCCAGCCTGCGATATATCCAAAGGAATAATCGGATGTATCTATACCGAAATGCTGGCACACTGTAAAAGCCACACTCTCCGCTTCCACTTCCTTTGTATTCCTGTCCTTTACCGGAATATCCATGCTCTGATTAACTTCTTTATCATGCAGCATGGAATGAGCCACCTCATGCACCATTGTTTTCAAAGTCTGGCTTTCGCTCATATTTTCCTGAACAGCAATCCGTTTTTCTGCTGTACTGAAATACCCTTTGGAATCGCCGGGAATATCTTCAAATGCAATCGGAACAGGAGAAATATTCATAAGCGCCTGGACAAAATCCTCATATCCCTCCACCGTAGATAACAGCTCATTCACTTCCAGTTCCGGAATAGGCTTGCCATCCGTCTGCGATACATCAAAAACAGATACCGCACGAAAGGCAGGAATGGTAACCTCTGTTTCCTCTTTCTGCGGCATACCGTTTTCATCAAACATCATTTCTCCCGTTACAGGGTCTAACTTATCACGTTCCTCTTTGATTTTATAAGGAGCTGGTGCAAGAATACGGATTGCCTTTTCTCCTTTATTGACGTGCCGCTCAAAGTTCTTCTGCCACGCCTGATAGCCTGCCACCAGCGTAGCTTCCGGCTTCTGCATGGCAATCAGCAGCGTATTGTTAAAACTGTAATTATGAAATTTTGACATGGTGCTGAGATAGCTTTTATATTTTTCACTTTCAAAAAGCTCTTTCAAGCCAGCTTCCAGCTTATCCGTGATCTCTTTGACTTTTTGTTTTTCACTCATGTAAACTGTATTTTTATCTGCCATAATTCGATTATCCTTTCTTTTTTCCACGCAAAAAAGACAACCATCTCTGATTGTCTTTTTCGATATGCCTATTCAATTTGCATCTTTTTTAGATTGCTTTTTTATTACTCTTCTTTCTTTTCTGTATCCTTCTCTAAAATATTGTTCACTAATTTTTGGAGTTCATTGCGATTTGGCAGATACAATTCATATTTTGAAACAAATAAATTGCTGTCCATACCGTAAGTTGCATATTCTACAAGCAGTTCATCTTTGTTATGACTCAGGATAATGCCAATCGGTGGGTTATCATCTGCCATATTTTCTTCTTTTGCGAAATACCCCATATACATATTCATCTGACCGATGTCTATATGCTGGACGGAATTTTTCTTTAAATCAATCAGCACAAAGCATTTCAAAATTCTGTGGTAAAATACCAAGTCCACATGGTAATGAATATTGTTTACAGTTAAGGGATACTGCCTGCCCACAAAGGTAAATCCTTTTCCTAATTCCAACAAGAATTTTTGGAGATTATCTATTATTTTCTGCTCCAAGTCTTCCTCACTATAACGCTCTTTCTCCGGAAGTCCCAAAAATTCTAATGTGTAAGTATCCTTGATAACATCCTCTGGCTTGTCATAAGTAATTCCCTCTCTGGCAAGTGCCAGAATTCCTTCTTTATCTCTGCTTGTAGCTAATCTAAGAAACAAAGCGGAATCCATCTGTCGCCTGAGTGTTCTTACATCCCACTTTTCCTTATAACATTCTTTTTCGTAAAAACTTCTTTCTAATTCATCATCAATCTTTATCAGCTCACAAATATGCGACCATGTCAATTTGTCAGACACCGTCTGACAATTCTCATAACAAAGATAAAACTTCCGCATATTGTTGAGGTTTGGGCGGCTGTATCCTCGTCCCAATCGCAAAGTTAATTGATGCGAGAGTGTTGTTAATAATTTTGAACCGTATGCTGCTTTAACATTTCCATCCTGCTCAAACTCAACAATATATTTTCCGATTTTCCAATACGTCTCTGTAATTACACTGTTTACTTTTTCAGCTATCTCTTTTTTGGCATTTGAAACTGCTGTTTCAATCTCATCCACCAATGGCTGAAGCATATTTGTCTGCTCTAAATCATTCATAATATATCCTTTCCGAATTTGTCAGACAGTGTCTGACAAATTCAATTTCCATTTTTATGTATTACGTTGTCTCCATTTCTCTTTAGCTTTTTCCAAATCGCTCTATCACTATATTTCCCTTGAACTAATATTATATTTCATATTTGCATAAAAAGAAATATAATAATTACAAATACTCCTCCTTCCCCTTATCTCTTTGCACGGAATTTTCTATATTATTCCCCGCAGCCTTTACTTTCATAGTCTCAAGCTTTTCTTTCAAGGATACCCTCTGTGCCGGCTTATCCGCCATCGCTGCTGTGAGCCTCATTCCCTGCGGATTTCCATTCTCCACAGCATAATTATGTCGGGTATTTTCTATGGGATACGGTTTTCTGGTATCTGCCACCTGCTCAGTACCCAGTTCCGATTTATCATCTTCCATACCTATTCCGTCATCTCCCTTTTCGTCCATATTGAGCAGGGCATTTAAGGCAGAAAGGCGGTCTAACTTCTCTGAAAGCTCTGCTTCCTGTGCAAATGGCTTTGTAACCTCTACCTTCGCTGTTTCAAGCTGACGCTCCACATTCTCCAGCTTTGTGGATGCTTCTGCCAGTTCCTTTGTCATGGCTTCCAACGCATGGTTGATACGGGAAATGTTACCCAGCGGGTCAACACCAATCTCCAGATTATGACTGAGCTGTCCTTTGATGTTCATAACGAATTTATGGTTAAAGGAATCAAAGGACACCGCCATTTTAAAGCCTGCATACTCTCCAATGACTGCCGGAGCATTAACGCTCTTGATTTCTTTGCACATCTCCACAAGTGCAGTTCCGGCTTCTTTTTTATCCGTATAGACCTTATTCCCGACCCTCATAGAGAAAAACTCCTTATCTGCTGGGAGATTGGTTTTTGCAGTCTGAATATCTGCCTGCAAGCCACTGATACGCTCCTTCAGAATGGTTATCTGCTGTGGATAATGCTTTGCAATGTTGTCCTCCAGACGGTATTTCTGACTGGTGTGGTTGGCTTTCATCAGTTTCAGCTTGCTGACCTGAATATCCAAATCCATCTTTTCTTTTATATAGGGATTCCCCGTTGCCAGAGCCTTAACCTCTGCATAAGAAAGTGCTGCTTCGTCCACATCCTCACAACTTCGCACCGGAGATTTGCTTGTCATAATCTGACCGATAAATTTCTGCTTATTCTCGATAAGCTGCCATGAGTAGCTGTCAAATGTTCCCTCTGTCACATACCGGAAAATCTTAACCTTTGGATTCCTGTTGCCCTGCCGCAAAATACGCCCCTCCTGCTGTTCAATATCAGACGGACGCCACGGTACATCGAGGTGGTGCAGAGCAATCAGTCTGTCCTGCACGTTTGTCCCGGCTCCCATTTTTGCAGTAGAACCCAATAAAAAACGAACCTGTCCGCTTCTTACCTTACTGAACAGCTCCGCTTTCCTAAGCTCCGTATTTGCCTGATGTATAAAGGCGATTTCTTCTGCGGGAACACCTTTTTCCATCAGTTTATTTCTTATATCCTCATAGACATTAAATGTACCATCTCCTTTCGGTGTCGATAAATCACAGAAAATAAGCTGTGCTGATTTCTCCCCTTTGGTATCTTCCCAAATCTCAAATGCCTTATCCACACAGGTTTTTGCTTTGGAATGTTCCTCATCGGGGAGCATATCGTTGATCAGACGCTGGTCGAGTGCCAGTTTTCTTCCATCGTTGGTAATCTTGAGCATATTATCCTGATGCGGCTCTACCAGTCTGTTACGCACTGCCTCCGCCCGATCTGCCAGCGATGTTACCATCTCTTTCTGATATTCGCTGGGTTTCAGCACCACGTTCTCATATTCTGCTTCCGGCACAGGCAGCTTTAACATATCCGGTGTCTGGATATCCGCACTCTCCTTGAAAAGTGCAATCAGCTCCGGCAGATTGAAGAATTTTGCAAATCTTGTCTTTGCCCGGTATCCTGTTCCCTCCGGTGCCAGCTCAATGGCGGTCTGTGTTTCTCCAAAAGAAGCTGCCCAACTGTCAAAATGCCCTAATCCCATCTTCTGAAGCGTACCATACTGAAGATACCGCATATTGGTGTAAAGCTCCGTCATACTGTTGCTGATCGGCGTACCCGTAGCAAACGTAATGCCCTTTCCGCCAGTCAGCTCATCAAGGTACTGGCACTTAGCAAACATATCGGAGGACTTCTGTGCTTCCGTCTGTGCAATGCCCGCCACATTCCGCATTTTCGTGTATAGAAAAAGGTTCTTATAATTGTGACTTTCATCTACAAACAGCCTGTCCACACCTAACTGCTCAAAGGTTACAACATTATCTTTCCGGGAAGTATCGTTGAGTTTTTCCAGTCTTGTCATAAGGGATTTTCTGGACTTTTCCATCTGCTTAATGGTGTAACGCTCCCCGTTATCTGCTTTCGCCTGCTCTATGGCAAGCTCAATCTCATCAATCTGTCTTTCGATAATGCCTATCTGTCTTTCCTGCGACAACGGGATTTTTTCAAACTGGCTATGCCCGATAATGACAGCATCATAATCTCCGGTGGCGATTCTGGAACAGAATTTCTTCCGGTTGGCTGGCTCAAAATCTTTCTTCGTTGCCGCTAAAATATTTGCTCCGGGATATAACCGCAAAAAGTCACTCGCCCACTGTTCCGTCAAATGATTGGGAACAACGAACAGGCTCTTTTGGCATAACCCTAACCGCTTGCTTTCCATTGCTGCAGCAATCATTTCAAAAGTCTTTCCTGCTCCCACACAATGAGCAAGCAGGGTATTGTCCCCGTAAAGCTGGTGTGCCACCGCATTTAACTGGTGCGGTCTAAGGTCGATGTCCGGTGTCATGCCAGGGAATTTCAAATGGGAACCGTCATATTCTCTTGGTCTGGTAGAATTAAAGAGCTTGTTATATTTCGCCACCAAGTCCTGTCTACGTTCCTGATCTTCAAATACCCAGTTCTTAAAGGCTTCCCGGACTGCCTCCTGTTTCTGACTGGCAATCATGGTTTCCTTTTTATTCAGGACTCTCGTTTCCTTTCCGTCCTCTATCACGGTATCGTACACCCGGCTGTCCTTTAAATTCAGAGAATCCTCTAAAATCTGATAAGCATTTCTCCGGTTTGTACCATAAGTCATATTTACAAGACTGTTTCCGTAATCCGCACTTTTTCCTTTTACATTCCACTGTCCTGTCACATCGGAATACTGAATCCCCATTGTATTCCGGTTGAAGAGATGCTGCGGTGTTTCAAAAACATCACGCATGAAATCTTCAATATATTTCGGTTCAACCCATGTGGCACCGATACGCACCTCAATCTCGCTGGCATCCAGTTCTGTGGGCTGCACCTGTGTAAGTGCCTGCACATTTATGTTGTATTCCGGGTGGTTTTCGGCGTAAATCTTCGCTGTTTGCAACTTATCCCGGACATTGCCGCTTAAATACTCGTCCGCTGCTTCCCACCTGTCTGTGACCGGATTCTGAAAGATAATGCCCGTCAGTTCTTCTTTGATTGTATCAATCTCTTTTCCGGTCAGCTCCGCCATATAAGAAAGGTCAACTTTTGCTTTTTCTGATAAAGATACTGCCAGAGCTTCCGTTGCTGTATCCACGCTTGTAACCACTTCCGCTTTCTTAATGGTACGTTTCGTGAACATATCCGCTTTGCCTTTGAAATTTCCCTCGTCATCCAGCTTTTCCAGAGAACATAACAGACAATAGCTGCTGTCCTGATTAAAGGCTCTTTTGTTGGTCTGGGAATTGATTAAACCGTATTTTCTGCTGAACGTATCATAAAGGGTATTCAATTCTTTCTGCTTTTCCTTAATCACAGTATCCGGATATTCTTCCAACTGCAAATTGATAAGCTCTTGCGTACAGTTTCGGATTCCTACCATGCCTTTTATGCGTTCCTGCATGGATTCTGACATATCCACAGGCTTCATAATGGAATTTTCACGGTAATATACCTTATCTTCCACCAGTGTGTAGCTGTAATTCTTTACGTCCGGGTCTGCCGGAATGGTGGCATCTGCCAGCTCATTCGCAAGCTCGTCCGTCTCCACTGCTTCGATTTCCCCGTCAATCCGGCTGACCGCATCCATTAACTGCTCTGCAAACAGTCTTGTAGCATCCGGTTGGCAGGTGCTTTCCATGCCATAGGGACCGCTGACCATTTCCATCTTCCCAACAATCATTTCCGGGTGTTCCGCAAAGTAGGTATTCATGGCGATACCGTTTGCATCTTCTGATAAATGTACCCAATCCGGTTCTATGTCCATCACACGGTCACGCTTCTTAAAAAACAAAATATCCGAAGTGACTTCTGTCCCTGCATTTTCCTTAAATGCTGTATTCGGAAGTCTGACCGCCCCCATAAGCTCCGCTCGCTGAGCCAGATACTTTCTGACCTCCGGACTTTTTTTATCCATTGTTCCCTTACTGGTAACAAAAGCAACCACACCGCCGGGACGGACTTTATCTAATGTCTTTGCAAAGAAATAATCATGAATCAGGAAATTATTTTTATCATATTGTTTATCCGCTACCTTATACTGTCCGAATGGCACGTTGCCGACTGCTACATCAAAAAAATCATTCGGATAGTCTGTTTTTTCAAAACCGGATATTTTAATATCCGCTTTCGGATAGAGCTGTCTTGCAATCCTGCCCGTAATACCATCCAGCTCCACACCATAAAGTCGGCTTTCCTGCATCTTCTCCGGCAGCATTCCGAAGAAATTTCCGATACCCATTGCAGGCTCTAATACATTCCCCTTTTCAAATCCCATACGGTTTAATGTATCATAAATACTGCGGATAATGGCAGGACTGGTATAGTGGGCATTTAAGGTGCTTTCCCTTGCAGAAGCGTACTCCTGCGACGATAACAATTCCTTTAACTGCTGATATTCTCCCGCCCATGCAGATTTGCTTTCATCAAAGGCATCGGCAAGCCCGCCCCAGCCAACATACTGTGATAAAATCTGCTGTTCCGACCGTGTGGCGATACGGTTCTCGCTCTCCACCTTTTCCAAAGTACGGATTGCTTCTATATTTCGTCGGAATTTCTCTTTCGCACTGCCTGCTCCTAACGCATCGTCTGTAATGTGGAAATTGACCGCATTGGATTTATCAATCTTTGGTGCAGGCTGCTTCACAGGCTTTTCTATGGCAGGTTCTTCCACTGACTTTTGGACATCGTGTCCAGAAGTGTCCGGTTCCATGCTTTGCAGATAGTGTTCCGCTTCCTCTTTTGTTTCAAAGGTGGGAATTGTACCGTCCTCTTTTATATAATAATCTTCCCTGCCATGATCCCATACTGCAAAATCCTGTCCCGGCTCAAAGGCATCGCTGGTTTCCTCAACTGAGAATCGTGATTCTGTTTCCGCTACATCTTCCGTTCCTTCAATGCGTGAAAATACCTCCGCTTCGTGTCGGTCTATATCTTCCATTGCAATGAGATTCAAATAATCGTTTTCAATTTCTTCCCTGCTCGGTTTGTAATCATATTCAAAATGGACATTTTCGTTTATGAGTACGTAAAAGAACGCATTGTCCTGCATGGAATTTCCAAGCACATAGTTATTTTCTTCCGACTTCCATTCATCAATCTTTAAACACAACTGCCCGTCAATGGTAATCTGCTGTGCCGCAATCTCCTTTTCCTGCTCCATATACCGTCTTGTCTGATTGATAAATCCATTTAAGACCGCCGGATGGGAAGAAACAATCAAATCACGGTTCTCATACTTGGCATACGGTTCTATTTCTTTTGCCCATGCCTTATTGTCGGGAGAAAATCTGCCATCGTGCGTCAGGTGCATGACAGTATTGGCAAGTACATAGCTGACACGCTCGCTACCATATTTTCGGATTACTTCATCCGGTGTATCTTTCGGCAGACGATACCCGTCAAATTTTTCCGAAATCGTCCGTTCAATGGCTTCTTTACAGGCAACCTTCGTTTTCCGTTCTATTACCGCCTGTGCTTTTTCCAGCGCTTTCTGTGCTTCTTCCTCTTTGTACCGGGCATAGGCTTCTTTCCCTGCCGGAGATAAATACTTATCTTCCGCCACCAGCTTTCGGATACGCTTTTCGACTACTTTCCAAGACAGCAGCACTTTCGCATAAGGTTCGCAGATATTTCCCTTTTTTAATTCAATCCCTTTAAAGTTGTGGTCTTGCCAGCTATGGTCTGCTCCGGCAAGTGCATGAGAGCCGCCTCCAATGCCATATTCTTTTTTCAGAAATTCCGCTGCTTCTTTGCTGTCATGCTTTTCCTGAAAATAATCATAGATGCGGAAAGAACCATGTGAATATCCACTTCCCCTGCCAAGATTATGGTCTATCTCGTCCTGAGTAATAAAATCCTCCCTTTTTATTTCCACATGGTCTGCGGTTGGAAAGATTTGTTTTTCTATCAGCAGATTGTCAAGTTCCTCCCGCAGCTCCTCTTTTGGCATAACTGAACGGAAACGTAGCTTTTTCTCTCCGGTTTCAAGCTGATGAAGTGCCTGATCCATGTGGGAAGCCACAAGCTCAACTCCTTCTTTTGTAGAAAGGTATTCTATCATTCTTGCATGAGCCTCCGGATAATTTCCTGCTTTTAGCCCAAGCTCCTCCGGCAGTTCTCCCATGCCATCCCGGAAAAAGAAAAAGAGATGCCCTGCAATCCGGTCACGTTCTGCTTCGTCAGTCAGATAAGCTTCATTTGCTCCCATATAGGTACCGTTTACTACCTGTGAGCGGATTTTTGCTTCCACCTCCTGCCAGTTCATCTGAAGCACCGGACGCTCTGTCGATGTGCCATATCCGACACGCATCCCATCCTCATTGAACCATACCGCTAACTGCTTTCCGTCAAATTCAAAGCCCTTTCCGGTTGTTCCATACTCTTTCTGTAAGAAAGCAGCCATCTCCTCCGGTGTCTTTCCCTGCTGATATTTGGTGTAGATACGCTTTCTGCTGTTATCCCTGCCTCCGCCGCTCCGCAGAATATCCGCTATCTGCTCCGGCGGTATCTTTGTTTCTGACCGTATCGGTGTCACTGTTTCCGCCTGTTTCATGGCAAGATTGCCAGCCTGCTCCGTAAACATGGAAAATAAGTCAAGCTGCTGGTACATTCCCGCTGTTTCAATCCGCTCTGCGGTTTCTCCTGGAAGAAGATATACTCCGTCCTCCATATAGGAATTGACAAGAAAACGTGCTTCCTCCCATGACAGCCTGCTTTCCGCTTCACGGGTCAGATAATTGCCTTTCCATAAGGTAATACCGTCCTCATCGGCACGGTAGCCGCCCCGCATTTCCCCGATATTGAACTCGGTGTATTCTTCCATGCGGAACGAATTTCTCAGATAATCCGCCTGAATCTTTGCATCCTGCTCTATCTGAAAATACCCAGCTATTTCCGGTCTTTTATGCTTCAGGAACTCATCACTGCATAAAATACCACGCTGTAAGTCCTCCCCCTGCTCTGTTTCAGACAGCTTCGGAAAAAAAGAACCGGATAATGAATGTTCTCCACTATCCGGTTCTGGTATTTCTTCTTCCTGTATGTCATTTTCTAACTGTAAATCAGTTCCGTCAGCACGATCTCCTCCGCTGAATGTCTGATGTTGTTCATCTTCGCTACCCACTTCATCTGATCGGCTGCTTTCAGTTCCTCGTTCACTCCCTCTGCTTTCGCCATCTGTTCGCTCAGGGCTTCCATTCTCTGCTCTGCCTGCTCCTGTATCTCCAGACAGTGTGCTTTCAGCTCGCCCGCCAGTATCATGCCCTGATAAATCCCTTTCCGGTGTTCCTGTAAGAAGTTCTTCCGCATCATACCGTACTTCGTCAGCGTTCCCTCCGGTTCCTCGTTCGCTGTCAGGTTCGGAATCAGATAATCCCCGTTCTTTTCGTATGTCAGTTTCATGTGCCGCATCCTCCTTTTTGCTCTGTATTTCTATCTCCTGATTGTTTTGTAGCTCCTTTTCACTTTCACGCTTTAAAGCATTATAGTCTGTATCTGCTTCATTTGCAAGCACTTTCTCCGTATTTTCCAAAGAAGTTTGTGTGCGTCCTGCATTAGCTTTTTCATGTGCCTTCCTGCGGGCAATCTGGCGGTCATACGCTCCTATGGTTCTGCCTATCTCCATTAAAAGCGGCTTGCACATATCTGTGGTGGCTGTACCAACAACAGACAGGGTTTTCATCGTATTAAAGTCGCTGATATATTCAAATCCCTGCTCGTCTTTCCACAGTTCCATATCTGCACCGCATCGTGACAGTATGGTGTAAGCAATACTGGAAGAAAGCGTATCACGAAGCCTGACACCTACATTTAACTCGTCCAGTTCCTCTAAAAAGCTGCCCTCTTTCACATATTCGATTTCCGGCAGAAGTTCTTCATAATAATCCAAAGCAATCCGATTGGATATTTCCATTATCCGCTGTTCAAAGGAGCTGTTTTTATCCGTTTCTCCGTATGTCTTTTCAAGCTGTGCCAGGACTGTTTCTTTATGCTCCTCACGCAACTCCCACAAATTCGGATCACGTCCTATCCGCCTTGCCTTATGTACGTCGGACACATCGAAAACATATTTCAATCTTGTATAGGAATTTTCCGTATCCAGCAGGGCAATTCCCTTTGCTCCACGGTTTACCCAGCAATTCATCTTCTCATTCCATAGTTCAAGGGACGCACAGGCTGTTGCATCCGGTCGTTGTGCAAAAATAAGTATCTGTTCATTGAACGGATATTTATAAAGCCTTGCAGCGGTAGTCAGATACCTTGTCCACTCCTGCCCGTTTTTCGCTATCTCTTTTGCGGTATCCTCCGCCAGATAGGAAATCATCTGATATTTTGTTACCATAAGCATTCCTCCAAAATGACGGAGGGGATAACCCCCGCCGCCTTATTCATAAAAACCGTGTTCTTCGATACCGTTTTCCAGAATTGTGCCAATCAGCTCCTCCAATTCCATCTCCTTCAGCTCGCTGATCACAATGAGCTTTGCAAGGATATCTTTTTCCACCGGAACGACATAGCTTTCTTCATCAGGGCAAAGCTCCCGTACACAAATCTCCAGTCCGTCTGCAATTTTGCAGAGCGTACTTATATCTGCTTCCCGGATACCTGCCAGAATATCCATCAATACATCTTCCCTGACACCGCACCGCAAAGAAAGTTCTGGAATATCCATATCCTGCTCTTTCATAATGTTTAAAATTTTATCTCCGGTGCTGTAAACAACGGTCTTTTTCATTTCTGTATTCATTTTTCTGTCTCCTTTTCACTTGCTTTTTCTCGGTGGAAATTCCATCTTGAATTTGTACTGCGAACCTTTGATTTCCTTTCCGTCTTTGATATAAGAATAATCCTCAATTCCCTCCGGAATCAGGTACGCATCGTAGCTTCCCTTTTTCCCTTTTAATCCTCTCACAAGGGTCTTTTTCCCTTCAAGCAGACTTTTCATCTGTGTATCGGAAAACGTTGCTCCCATTGCCCTACCCACATTCATGCCGCATTTTTGTTTGCAGTAAGCACCGAATTTTCCTTTTACTACATCGCTGCCGCATTTCGGGCATTTTCCAAGCACTTCCTGCATCGTTCCAAACAAAGACTTCTGATCGTCACTGATACTGTGGTAGGTTTGCACCAGCTCCCGCACCATATCTTCAATGCCATCCATGAACTCCTGCATGGTGTATTCGCCTTTTTCAACCAAAGTCAGCGTATTCTCCCAATCTGCTGTAAGCTTCGGGGATTTTACCATATCCGGCAGAACAGTAATGAGCTTCATCCCGTCCTCGGTGGGAAGCATCTGCTTTTTCTCCCGTTTCACAAAACCGTCTTTGACCAGCTTTTCAATAATGTCAGCTCTGGTGGCAGGTGTGCCAAGTCCTTTGCGTTCCACCTCATCGCCCATATCCTCTGCTCCGGCACGTTCCATCGCAGAAAGCAGGCTGTCCTCGGTAAAATGTTTGGGAGGCTGCGTGAAATGCTCTGTTACCTTTGTCTGGATAACTGGAAACGTCATGCCTTCAGAAAGCTCCGGCAGTTTCTTCTCTTCCTTATCCTCATCTGTTTTTTCTACCCGGTAGGTACGTTTCAATGCTGCTTCAAATTCTTTCCACCCGTTCTGCAGAACCGTTTTTCCGGATACATGAAAGCTGTAACCACCGCAGGAAAACTCTGCTTTTACCGTTTCATACAACTGCTTTTTCCCGGTTGCACATAACAGACGATTAGCGACAAGGGATAAGATTTTCATTTCTCCCTCCGGCACAGCGGAAAGGTCTGTCTTTGTAATTTCTATGGTGGGAATAATTGCATGGTGGTCGGTCACTTTTTTACTGTTCAACACTCTTTTTATATCCGGCTCTGCTCCGGTCTGTTCCTCAAAGAGAATCGCCTGATAAACTGCCCCGATTACCGCTTTTGCAGTTTCTTCCATATCATCGGATAAATACTGGCTGTCCGTTCTCGGATAAGTGACCAGCTTTTTCTCATAAAGGCTCTGGGTGTACTCCAATGTCTGCTTTGCAGTAAAACCAAAGATACGGTTGGCATCCCGCTGAAGCGTGGTAAGGTCATAAAGTTTTGGTGGTGCAACGCTTTTATTTTCCTTTATAACGGAACGAACCACTCCACTCTGACTTTCACACGCTGCAGCAATACTTTCTGCCCTTGCCTTATCGTCAATCCGTTCTGTCATGGCATCTATCCCATCCATCAGAATATGAGCCATGTAATACTGCTCTTTTTCAAAATTCATAATCTTCACTTCACGGTCTACCAGCATGGCAAGGGTGGGCGTCTGTACTCTGCCCACCTTTAATACCTTTCCGCCATACAGTACAGTAAATAATCTCGTACCATTTAATCCCACCAGCCAGTCTGCCTGCTGTCTGCAAAGTGCAGACTGGTACAGGCTGTCATAATCGCTTCCCGGCTTTAAGTTTTCAAACCCGTCACGGATTGCACTCTCCTCCATTGATGAAATCCACAGGCGTTTCATTGGTTTCCGGCAGCCTGCCTGTTCATATACCAGACGGAAGATAAGTTCTCCCTCCCGTCCGGCATCGGTGGCACACACCACACTTTCAACTCTTGTATCGTGCATCAGATTTTTCAAGATTTTATACTGCGTTGCTGTTTCCTTTTTCACTTCATGCTGCCACTGCTCCGGTATCATGGGCAGGCTCTCATAGCTCCATTTTTTCCATGCTTCTGAATACATCTCCGGCTGTGCCAGCTCTACCAGATGTCCTACACACCATGAAACGAGAAATCCGTTTCCCTCCATGTAACCGTCTTTTCTCTCTTTCGCCCCGATCACATGGGAAATTGCCTGTGCTACGCTGGGCTTCTCTGTAACCACCAACTGCATACCTTATTCCTCCTGTTCGTCAAAGAAATCTTCTTCCGTATCTTCCTCCGATTCCTCATCTTCGTTTTCATACTCCTCGTTATCTTCCTCATCTTCATCTTCGTCCTCGATAAAGTCCTCTTTTTTCTTGCGGACAACCTTAAAATAATAAGCAGCTCCGATAACGATTAAGGCAAGACTACCAATCAGCACATACGAAATCATCGGATTCGGTGCTTCTTTCACTTCCGGCTCCGGTTCGGTTTCCTCTGTATTTCCCGTACTCTCTGCACCTTCCGTACCTTTTTCTGTTTCCGTTTCCTTTCCCTCTGTATCTGCCTGCTCTCCGTTGTTGTTTGGCAATGCACTCTCCCCATTCGGAATTGCAGATTCCAACGCAGCGGAATTTTTCGGCAAGGTTTCACTGTTATCGGAAGTTGCATTTAACAGGTCATTTTCCGTAACCTCAGTCAAAAAATATACCATTTCTTCCTCTCCGTCCCGGTCAATAATCAGATAGAAAACTTTCTCCGTGGCGGTCTGAATAGTATAAAACTCCTTGCCCTGACCGGATTTTTCCGTACTTTCTGTTTTCCCGCTTTCTGCCTCCGCAGCTTCTTTCATTGCCTGCTTTTTCTGTTCGGCAGGACTTGTCTGTGATGTGGTATTTCCGTTACTGTCTGTTTTGGTATGCTCCGTCACGGTTCCCGTAGCACTCCCCGGTTTCGTCGGGGTCGCACTCTCCGGGAGCTGCTCCGCTGGATTCCCATCACTGGTATCGGCAGGGTCTTTATAGTACGGATTTTTCGTTTTATAAACCTCAGACATATTTCCGGCATTGTCCATTGCAGAAATGGTAAAATACTCATACCCTGCGTCAAACTGCTGGAGGCGGATATTTAACGTACCGCCCGTCAGATCTGTAAACTCATATCCATTGACATATACCGCCTTTGCACCGGAATCCGTATCATGTACCTGTATGCTTAAAAGCCCGTCACTGACTGCCGCATTTAAGGTCGGCTTTACGGTATCAAAACACTTTATGGCACGGTTCTTCTCATAGGTATTGCCTTTCTGGTCTGTGACAAGCACATACACGGTACAGTTCTCGGAAATCCTTAATTTCTTTTCCTCCGTCACATCTGTCCAGCTTCCATTCTGCCCTACCTTTGCCTCTATCTTTGCGATTTCAAAATTCCCCGTATCTGCGGTATCTTTTACACTGAAAGAAACGGAAACAATGTCATTATGCCACTCCTCCGGCTGTCTGATTTTGATACTCACATTCGGTTTTTTATAGGTACAGAGCTTATAATCTGTGACGCAGACGGGACAGTTTTTGTCATACTCATACGCACCGCATTGATCTTCGCAATTACATACCGGCTCCGGTTTATCATTTCCCGATACAGTGCCATCCCCGGTGCTTTCATCGGTACTGCCTTCTGTATTCTCTTCGGTGCCGCCTTCGGTGCTTCCCTCCGTGCTGCCCTCCGTAGTTTCTTCCGTGCTTCCCTCGGTACTGTTTTCTGTATTTTCCTCCGTACTGACATCAGTTTCACTTTCGCCGGGTGTCTGCTCCGTACTTTCCTCCGGTTTGGATTCTTCGGTTTCTTTTGTTTCTTCGGCAAAAGCACTGATTGCGTAGTTCCCATTTACAGAAAACGCTACCGCAGGCATGGTAAATAGCACAGCGGACAATATCAGTGATATAACTGCCTTAGATGATAACTTCCTGTTCTTCATGGCTGTAAGCCTCCCTTTCTTCTGATTGTGCTGCTTCTTTCTGCTCTTTTTCTTTCAGCAGACGCATAATTTCTTCTTCGCTGACCTTGTTTAACAGAATCAGCCGATCCAGAGAGATTTTATTCTTTTCAATGAATTTCATCTTCTCCGCATCCTCTGCCATCTGAAGCTGTTCCGCCAAATCCCTCTCCCTCGCCTGCAATCCCGCAAGCTGTTCCCGGACTTTGGAAAGCTCCTTTACAATTCTCTCTTTCGTCATCGTTCCTCACTTCCTGTTATTTTAATTTCCTGATAATCTTCCAAACGCATAAAAATGGCTCTGCCAATAGGACGAATTGATTGAAGCGTAACTGATTGGATCTCCGCAATGAATCATGACCCCGTTTCCGCAGTAAATCCCCACATGGCTGACTGGTACGCCCGAATTGTATGTACCTGTAAAAAAGATAATATCCCCCGCCTTTGCATCTGCCGCCGACACAGGCGTACACTGGTTATAAATGCCCTGTGCTGTGGTTCGTGGCAGGTTATGGACACCGCTGTTTGTAAATACCCAGCAGACAAAACCGGAACAGTCAAAGCTGGTGGACGGACTGGAGCCTCCCCATACATAGGGATAGTCTAAATATCTCGCCGCTTCTTCCATAAGTGCCTGCACGGTTGCATCGTCATAGGAATCCGGCGGTATCACATTTCCTCCGCCGCTTCCGCTGCCCGGCGTTTCGCCATACAGCGTATCCGTGCCTGCTTCAAAATAAAAAAGAGGGTTATAATATTCCCCCTGATACAGACATTCGATATGTAAATGACTTCCGGTACTGCTTCCCGTATTCCCTGTTGTTCCGATCACATTTCCATGCGTCACGCTCTGTCCTGCCCGGACATTTAAGGTATCCATGTGGGCATATTTTGTGCAGTAGCCTTTTTCATCTTCAATCACTACATAATTTCCGTAATAGCTGTCATAAGTTGCGGTAGTTACTGTCCCGTCCATCGCCGCATATACGGTTGTTCCGGTAGGTACTGCAATATCTACGCCCCGATGTAACTGTTCCTGCCCTGTGACCGGATTGATACGCCAGCCATAATAACTGCTCACATAGTTGTACCAATATAAATCAAGGGGCTTATAAAACTGCTGTGTCAGCCCGTGGGTCTGGTTATAAAAAGCATAGATTTCTCTCTGCTCCTCATTCATGCGTCCGGCAACTACTACGTTTAAATCTTTTGCTGTCAGGGTCACTTCCAGAATGGTTACGGTATATTCCTCTTCCACTTCATACTCGTATTCCTCTTCTGTTGTTTCCCCCGTAACCGGGTCTGTTACCGTATGAGTGCCTGTTTTTGTTACCGTCCTTGTCCTCGTTTCCTCTGTAGGATTTAGTGTCAACTCATACATTTCATCAAACAGATATTCTATTTCTGCCTGTACCTCACTTGCAGTAAATTCCGTATGGACTGCCGACAGATAGCTGATCAGTGCAAATGGGTCATGCCCGATAGATGCCAGATTATAACGGTACTCATCATAATCCGGATAAGTGGTTTCTATGGCATCAATCTCTGCCTGCAATTCTTTTTCCAGTTCAGAAAAAGCTAAATCTGCCGCATCTATTTCTGCCGGAACGCTCATATAACTTCCTGCCAGCGTGGTACTGATTCCTCCGGCAAACATCGCCCCACAGGAAGATACTGCTGTCATAATCATCACAAGAAGCACCGAAAAGGCTCCTATGGCAAGCAGAAGCGAAACATTTTTTGATGCAATCTCCTGTATCTTTCTGGCTGCCGCTGTAAAAAGATTCCCGGACTTCGCCGCTGTTTCCTTTGCGGCTTTCGCTGTCTGTCCCGCCCGTCTTGCTTTTGCATATTCCCGTTTGATACGCTGCTTTTGCAGTCTTTTCTGCAACTGCTTCTGAATGGTCTTTTCCTGCATTTCCGGATTTTCTTCCAAGAACTTCTGATAACGGAAATTGACCTCTTTCTGCATCTGCTTTTTCTCCAGCTTTGCAGCTTTCGCTCTCCGTCTTTCCGTTTTCCCTTTGTAATGCCCTTTGAAAAAGCGGTAAACATCTTCCCCGCTCTGCTCTGTCTTGTGGGCAGCCTCCACACCGGAATTTTCTTTCTCCACTTCGGCAACCTTACTATGGGCAAAATTAGAAGATTCCATTCCCACCCTGCCAGCCGCTCTTTTTACCGGACTGTCCGGTTTGAATGGTTTCTCTTTTTTTACAGAAGTCAATACATACTTTGTTCTGCCCGTCTTTTCATCAAAAACACGCTCCAGAGAATACTCCGTTTTCTTTGGAATCTTCTTTCTTGCAGCTTCCGTCTTTTTTCTGGCTTTCTCCGCTTTCTTTTGCAGTCGGTCTAACTTTTTGCTTCCATGAAATTCCGGTTCTGCCTCTTCGGTAAAGGTAGTGTCCTTTGTCTGGAAATCCTGTTCAAAATCAAATTGCTTTACTCGCTCCCGGCTCTTTATCTCCCGCCTTTGATACCTGCCCTTTTTCTGTGACGAATGATAGGTGTCCCTGTGGCGGTAGTCATCGCTGGCAATTTTTCTACCCTGCTCCTCTCCGGCTTCCTCCGTAAAAGTGCTGTCCGGCTGCATAAAATCGCTTTTAGACTTCTCTCCGGCTTCTGCTCCCTCGGACTTTTGGACATTCTGTCCAGAAGCATCTGCTTTCTGATACTTCTTTGTATTTTTCGACCTCTGGACATCGTGTCCAGAAGTGGTATCTGCATCTCTCGGCTGATATGCTGCGGATTTTTTACCTTTACCCTCGTTTGCTTTCTTTGGAATTTCTCCGGTAAAGGTTTTTTTCTCCTGTGCAAATGCAGCCGGTTTCTGTTTCTTTTTCTCCGCCACTACTCATTTACCTCCTGCCTTACACTTTCCTCTGGTTTGGTATTCATAACCGCAAAGGTCTTGGTATCTACCGGATATTTATCTACGAACGGAATAACCACGTTGTCAAACAGAATCAGTCCGCACCCCGGCTCGGAATTGGTTACATGGGCAAGCTGTTTTTCTGACAATCCCAGCTTATCTGCAAGGATTGCCTGATCCTTTGCATTTTGATTCAGGAGATATACAAAATCGGAATTGCCGAGGATTCCCTCGATTTCCTCCGACTTCAAAAAATCGCCTACGTTCTGCGTCAGCCCCGTAGGAATACCGCCCCACTTACGGAAACGCTTCCAGATTTCCACCGAATAGATAGCGGTCTGCTTCTCCTTCAGCAAAAGGTGGAACTCATCACAATAATAGCGGGTGGCAATCTTACGCTCCCGGTTCTGCGATACCCTGTTCCAGACCGCATCCTGTACGATTAACATTCCAAGCTCTTTCAACTGGTTTCCCAAGTCCCTGATGTCAAAGCACATGATACGGTTCTGACTGTCTACATTCGTCCTGTGGTTAAAATAATTCTGCGAACCATGCACATATAGCACAAGGGAGTTTGCAATCCGTTCTGCCTTTTTGTTCTTATGCTCTAACAGGGCATTATACAAATCCTCAAGGATAGGCATATTCTCCGGTACGGGATTTTCAAAATAAGCATCGTAAATATGACGGATACATTCGTCAATGATACCTTTCTCATCATTTTCCAGACCGTTCTTTCCTCCGGCAATCAAGTCACACAGAGTAATGATAAAATCGGATTTCAGCTTTAAGGCTTCCTTATCCCCTTTATGGGAAAGCTGAATGTCCATCGGATTTAAATAATCTTTGGAATTGGTTGCCAGCCTTACCACCTGTCCGTGCAATGCTCCCACAAGGGCAAAATACTCGCCCTCCGGATCGCAGACCACAATATCGTCCTTTGTCATCAGGAAACAGGAAAGAATCTCACGCTTTGCACTAAAAGACTTACCACTTCCCGGTGTACCAAGAATCACACCGTTTGGTGTACGAAGCCGTTTCCGGTCTGCCATAATCATGTTGTTGGAAAGGGCATTTAAACCATAATAAATAGCCGGAGCTGGCATAAATAATTCCTGCGTACAGAACGGTACTAAGATAGCGGTACTCTTTGTTGTCAAATCCCGTTCAATTCCCGTATCGTTGCACCCGATTGGTGCCGATGCCATCAGTCCCTGCTCCTGTAAATACTGCATACATCTGAGGTTGCAGTTCGCCTGTTGGATAATGCCGGATACCCTCTGCGTGATATTTTCCAGTTCCCGCTTGTTTCTGCCATAGCAGGTCAGAAGAAATGTCATCTTTACCATTTTCTGATTGCTGCTGTTTAAATCGTCCAAAAGGTCAAGGGTATCTTTTTCATAAGTGATAATGTCCGTTGGAAGAATGTCCATGTCATAACCTGACCTTACCGCCTTTTTCTGCTCTTCAATCTTCATCTTCTGAATATTCGTCAAAGCACCTTTTAGCATCTTAATCGCCTTGACCGGATCCATTGTCTGCATATGCATGGTAATAGTCAGGTTCGCATCCAGATCAAGAAGCTTTTTCAACAACTCATCATCAAACTTCGGGGCAATAATATCCAGATAATGCACACTGCCATACATTTTTCCCGCCTTAAAACGACTCGGATAGCGAAAATCAAATCCCGGCGGAGCGATGTAATCTTTCACACTTTTTCCCGACTCCGCCAGTTCCTTAAAAGAAAAACGGAAAGGCTCCATAGTATCCTGGTTAAAATACTCATGCAGGATACGCAGACGTTCCTTTCCGTCAAGGCTCTTAGCGTGTGTGCCCAGATTAGTCAAATTTTTAATCACATCTGCTTCAATGCTGACAAGTTTTGCCCTTGCCTCCTTAAAGCCTTTACTCTCAATTCCAAAAATCAGATACTTTGATTTGATAATACCGTTATTTCCCTTTGCAGCCTGTTTCTTTAACATCTGCGTGTATTCCTCACGAATATCATCAAAATCATCTGCCTGCAATGGAATGTCAAACTGGTCAATTAAGGTCTGCTCGTTAACCTGTCGGTTGAACAGGAACAGCTCAAATTTAATAGACGGGTCAAAATAATTGATAAGCCTGCTGTATTCCTCCAGTATTTCCCCCTTATCCTCGATTTCCAGCAGGTCATAATTTATATCGTAAAACTCCACCATTTTCGTATAAAAGCCAGAAGTGACCTGACAGATACCGTCCCGGTACATCTTCTGAAAGGTAATGGTCTTCTGTGCTGTGGTGGGCTTTTCTGCGTTTTTATTCGTTCCGGCAAGCATGTGTTTTAACTCCGCAAGCCTTCTCCGCTCCACAAAGGTCAGCCCCGGCTTCGTTTTTCCTTTTTTCTTATGTCTGTCCGGCTTTTCTGCCGCCTGCTTTTTCTTCAAGTTTACGCACCTCCTCTTTTATACGCTCTGTTTCTTCTAATCTTCTGTAAATATTTTCTGATTTGTAGGGACGAATCCCCGGTGTGAGGAATTTCTGCCTTATCATAAAATACAGAATCTTCTCTGCCGGAAATCCGTCCTTCTCATACATTGCCAGAAAGAAAAAAGGCAGCATGACCGCTACCATCAAAAGTGCCGATGCCTGTGTGCCGATAAACCCTTTTGTAAAAATGTAAAAGGGAATCCCTACCGCACCTGCACCGCTGAAGCAAATAAGCTGGCGTTTCGTCAGATTTAACGCTACTTTTGTCTTTATGCCGCTTAAATTCTTTGGCACTGCTACGGATATTGCCATAACATCACAGCCGGAGCTGATACTGCAAGCCCCGGCTGTTCCCTCCTTTCTTTGAAATGTGTTCTAATGAGCATTCCAGATTGATTTCGCAAGGGAACCTGTCTTGAACAGGCTGAAACACAGAACAACGGTATAAGCTGCCACCGACCACAGTGCTGTGTGCAGATTGTCCGCAACCGCAATGCCGGATACCAGCACCGCATAGATTGCCACGCATACCATAATGAAAAATCCCTGAAACGCCAGTGAACACAGTCCCTTGATATAATTGTTGCCGATACCGCCCCATTCCCGGTTACTGAATGTGGCAAAGGGAACCGGAGCTACTGAAATATAAAGGTAGATTTCAATCATTCTCCCGAAAAGCATGACGGTAATAAGCAGGGAGATGATTTTCATACATAAGCTGACAATCATAGTTTCGATACCAAGCCCGATCAGCTCGCCGATGCCCATTGTATCAATCTGACTGTCAAACATGGTTTTTAGGGTATCCGTCACATCAATGGTAGTGGAACCCGAAACAATACCGCCTGCTCTGGTCACGATATGGTTTCCCACATCAAAAATCGCCATTGTGATGTCAAAGGTGTAGCTGAGAAGCAGCACAGCGATACAGGCTTTGATAAGGTAACGGAAAAAGAACTCGCTTCCTACTTCATGCATATTGTTCTTATCCATGACCATTGTAATCAGCTCATAGCAGAGTATCGCACTGATGATCATGCCCGCTATGGGTATCATCACATTTTCCGAAAGGTTCTCTATCATAGAAAACACTCCGCTGTTCCATGAACTGGGTGTCCTGCCGACTTCCCCTGCGATTGTTCCGACCTTATCATTCACATCTGTAAACATCGTAGTAAGGTTGTCCATGACCCACCCTTGCAGTATTTCCTTTATAAATTCAGTTATCTTGTCGAGAATCGCTCCCATGACTTAGGAAAACAGGCTTGTAAGCTGCGGAATTACCGTCTGTGCCACAATTACAATACCGCCACCCGCCATGAGCTGCTTGACCCCTTGTGATTTTGCCCCTGGGTTATCATTTCCGTATCCCTCAAGAAGATTGATAACGCCCCATACTGCCACGCCTGCTCCGATTGCGGTTACAACGGTCTTTAATCCTGTTACTGCTGATGTAAAAAATGCCATATTCAGTTACCTCGTTCTTTCCGAAAATTTATTTTTTGCAAAAAATAAGGAGCATTGCTTTCTATCCGCAAAACTCCTGTACCTCTGGACATCGTGTCCAAATGTTCCTATTCAGTTGTATCCGGGGAAATCTCCCCGCATTCAAAGGCTTCATCTACCTTTGTCTTTTCTGTGACCTTCAAGTGGTGCAGATGTTTCACATACTGTTCCATATCAAAGGCATTTTTCTTGTCATAATCGGACAGCTCTTTGTACCGCTTGTGCTTCGTTATATCGAATTTATCCGAGAAAAATGGTCTGACACCTCTAAGCTGCATAATACATTTCCCGCCATCCATGACAGCAATCTCATCTTGGCTCATCAGTTCCTTTCCGGTCTTTTGGTAATTCAGACCGTAGGACTGGCTCGTCCCCCTCGTATCCGAGGTGTTGTACAGGTCAATGGTTTCTTTCCCCAATACCTCTGCTAATTCCTTTAGGGTGGTCTTTTCCTTTCCTCCGAGAAACAGCGTAGTGTCGCAGTTGCCCTCTATGGTATCGGCATTGTCCCTGTAAATCGCTTTGAGCTGTGATTTTGACTGCAAAATAATAGAAGCTGATATTTCCCTGCTTCGGATCGTAGCAATCAGCTTCTCAAACTGTGGAATCTGCCCGATGTTCGCAAACTCATCAAGGAGCATACGCACATGAACCGGGAGCCTTCCGTTATAAACATCGTCTGCCTTGTCGCAAAGCAAATTAAAGAGCTGGGAATACATGATAGACACCACAAAGTTAAACGTAGCATCTGTATCAGAAATAATAACGAACAACGCTGTTTTTTCCTCTCCCAGCGTGTCAAGCTCCAGTTCATCATATTCCATCAGGTCACGCAGCTCTTTTATATCAAATGGTGCTAACCTCGCACCGCAGCTAATCAGAATCGACTTCGCTGTTTTTCCTGCCGCAAGCTTATATTTCTTATACTGCCTTACAGCAAAATGGTTCGGGTCTTTTTCCTCCAGCTCCTCAAAGAGCAGATCAACAGCATTTTTGAAGTTTTCATCGTCCTCTCTTGCTTCACTTGCATCAATCATATCAATCAGCATGGCGAAATTCTGTTCTTCCTCCGGTGCTTCGTACCAGATGTATGCAATCAATGCTGTATAATAGAGTTTTTCTGCTTTGACCCAAAAGTCCTCACCGGATTGCTGCCCCTCTCCTTTTGTGTTGACTATGATTGTGTTGACGAGTTTCAAAATGTCCTTTTCGCTCCGCAGATAAGCAAATGGATTATAATGCATGGATTTTGCAAAGTTTATGGTGTTGAGGACTTTAATCTTATACTTGCCCCGCTTCAGCATCTTCCCACATTCCACTAAGATTGTGCCTTTCGGGTCAGTGACGCAATAGGACGAGTGCATCTGCATCAGGTTCGGCTTCACGAAAAATCTTGTTTTACCGGAGCCGGAACCGCCAATCACAAGAATATTTTTATTTCTTGCATACTTCGGTTCTTTCGGTCTGCCGGACATCATCAGACGCTCCGTAGCGGTCAGAAGAATATTATTTTCAAATACAGAATCCATATATGGCTCTATATCTTTGGCATTCCCCCACCGTGCAGAACCGTATTCCACACCCTGCCGGAATTTCTTGGCATTCTTCGCCTTATAATAAACAATGAATTTTAAGGCAACGCCTCCGGCGATTCCAATCAGCAAATCACTCAGAAAAAAACTGGGGAACGGATTGGAAAACATCCTGTCCATTTGGCTCATTACTACCATCATCTTGTCAGACGCATTACTGCCCTCTGCCACTCTCCATAAAAATGCTGCCTTATTACAGAAGTACCCGGCAAGCACATAGGGAAGATTCAGCAGTATCAGCTTTTTAACATCTGCACTTTTTGCTTTTTCCTTCAGCTTTTTGGGGACAGCATTTAAATCTTTGGTAATGCCTGCTATGATATTAGTCATAGGCTCTGCCCCCTGTCCTTATTCTTTTCCCGGCTCCGTTCTTTGTTCTGATCCTTTGATACCACATCCCGGAAATGCTTTAATTTCTGCCTTACAGAAGTCCTACTGTTCTTTTTCTCATTTCCATAAACAAATTCCTTAAATGCCTGTGCCACAGCATCGGCATCCCTGCCCTTGAAAAATACCAGATACTTCGGTGGCTCGGTGGTCTTATCCTTTTTCACAGCAAAATCAACATTGTATTTACGAGCTACCCGCTCAAAGGATTTGATATTGCCATCTGTGATTTCAATGGATGAAGCACCTGCACCCTCGCCCACCAGTTCCTTAACCGACACTTTCCCATGCGTTTTCTGTGCCTGTTTTCTGCAATGATTCAGATACATTCTCATGGCAGATTTCAGGATATTGGCATCCAGCTTTGCAGCCTTAATCACAAGGGCGATTGTTTTCTGCGTTACTTCTTCCTGCATCTGTACCTCCTTCTTTCCTTTTTACTGCTGTTCCTTCAGGGCGGAACAAGCAGCCGATGTAGTAAATATTTCATGTTCTCTCCTTTCCGCTTCTGGACATCGTGTCCAAAAATTCTGATTTACAGGCAGCCTGCTCTGATACAGTCCTCGTACTCCCTTAATGCTTCCTCTGTATCTGCATCCACAGATAACTGGATACGAACAAAATCATGCAGCGTTCCCGCTAAAAGAAAATCCTTATAAAGCCGCCCAAAATCCTCAACAAACTTCTTTATCAAATGTTCCGGATCATCTCCAGCATGATATTGTACATAAATCTGACTTCTGCCTGTGTTTCCCAGCATATCCGTCAACTGATACGTCAGCTCTCCTGTCTGCTTGACCGAAATCTGAATCAGATTGTAATTCTTTCTCAATTTAAAATAGCTACTATGATACTCCGACGTTATTGTGATGTTTGGATTTTCTTCCAGTTCCATCACAACATCTGCCAGTTTTCCCAATAACGCTGCGGCTGCTTTTTTCTGAAATTCTCTCTTTTTCATTTCATCTGACCTCCATCCGGCTTCTGGACATCGTGTCCAAAAGCAATAAAAAAGGGCAGCTACAAATCTTTCGACTCATAACTGCCCTGACGCTGTTTTCTGTTTTTCCATGCCCTATTCCTTATATCGAATGACAGGGCACTGTTTTTGTTTATTTCCTATTTTTCTCCGCTCCAAGGCAAACACCATATCTCCGGTTCGCTCAAAAAAGCCGATGTCCTTTTTCCAGCTCATTCCACATTTGCAATGCTGCAAACCAATAAACTGCTGTTTCATTCTCCTGCCGCATACCGGACACCGCTTATTACTGCTTCCCTTTTTCTTTTTCGGCACATCCTCCTTTTTCTCCTTCGGCGGCTTTTCTTCCGGTATCCCATTTTCCGCAATACGAAGCTCATATCGTGGCAATTTTAAAAGATATGCTCGGTAAACCTCTTCATACGGAACCCAGATTGCAAGAGATTTCAGTTTTTCATAAATCCGGTCAATAATCTGCTTTGCTACCTCCTCATTTGGTATCTCTCCATTTTCCTTATAGAAAATGCAGGTTTCCCGAAACATCCAGTCTGCTATTTTCATCTTCTGCTTCTGTTTTAAATCCTTATAGGTCTTATTCGGCTGTTTCTGCTGTTTATATGCCAGTGAATGATGATTTGGTTTCATACAATCCCTCTTTCGGACAAATTCTGTTCAAAGCCATTATAACAAAATTTATGCCTGTATCAAATATTTCCGGTACATTTATTTCAACAGCATAACCGTACACATCTGTGCATGGAACAGACCATTCTCCACCGTAACATTATCAAGCAGCAATGCCTGAAACAACACATTCCTCACATTTTCAAGACTGACGATTTTCTGTTCATTCTCCGGCAGATGTACAAACTCCACACCGTCCTCCACAGCAGATTTTCTTGCGGCTTCACAATGAGTAAAAAGTCCCAGAATATACTTATTTGACATGGCAAAAGCATAGGTTTTCTGTCCATCATATACAATCTGGTACTTCTCCGCTGCTCCTTCCGGCAGACTGAAAACGCACTGCACTATTTCTAAACAAACCTTACCTGCATAGTCCGGTTTCAGTTTATTTTTATAGCGTTGTATTTTCCACTGGATTTCACTACGCTCCACAGGGGAATGGGTACGCTTAAACTGAATTTTCCGGCACAACATATCCAAATCCATATACACGTTATTTCCTACAAGATGCTCCGTATATCCTCTATATTCCCCCAACCGCAACAAATACGAAAGCACCTCATTCAGCTTTTCCTCTGATTCTATGAACTGAAACGGTTTTTCTCCAAATTCCAGATATTCAAACTGTAATGGGCAGCTCCCTTTCTCTATCTCCCGTTCCATAACTCTTTTTACATCTCGTAATGATTCCATTTTGCTCCTTTCCGCTTCTGGACATCGTGTCCAAAAGCAATAAAAAAAGGGCAGCTACAAATCTTTCAATTCATAACTGCCCTGACGCTGTTTTATTTCAGTTCTATTTCTGCCATTTTTGCAAATACTGCTTTTTGCTCTAAAAGCTCTTTCTGTTTTTCCTCCGGCAGACATTTGAAGATTTCCTCATATCCCATTTCCAGCATCGGCGTTCCCTTTGCGAAGAGATAGAGCCGGGTATCAAGCCATTCCTGCCATAAGTCCTCAAACATACTCTCACTGTCTGTATAGGTTATAACATCATTAAATCCATACTCCGGTGTGTAATATTGCAGCTTCACAAAACCGTACCGTCCTACATCCAATACCAAAATGCTTTCCAGCTCATACAGTTCTGCATAGGCTGCGGCAACCTTTTTGCACCGTTCCCGTTCTATGTCTGTAATATAACTTTTCTCCACAGTTGCAAACCTCCTGTTTCGAGGCATCGTGCTGCCTCTTATTCAATCTTCCGTGTTTCTATTTCAAAAACACTTCCGTCCCTTGTTTTTATTGTAAAAATATTTGCGGCATCAGAGGTATCTATATCCTCAATCCCTAAAGCCACATCATTTTCATCTAATACTTCGTATAGCTGATCCTTAAACTCATTATGTTCCATAACTTTTTACTCTCCTTGTATGTTTTATGGTGCGTACACGCACCATATTATTATATGTTTCATGCACTTAGAATACAAGTGTGGAAAGGAGCTTTCAGTATGATTAAATACGATCCGCTTTGGCGTACGCTAAAGGAAAAAGGAATCAGCCAGTACCAGCTTATCAAAGATTATGGCATTGATAAAGCACAGCTTCAGCGGCTTCGGCAGAACCTTGTTGTAAAAACGCTTATTTTAAACAGGCTTTGCCAGATACTTAACTGCCGGATTGAAGAGATTATGGAATACGTCCCGGATGATAATTAAAGGTGTTGTTCTGATTGATGAACAATGCCTTTTTCATTTTCGCTTTTCATCTGCACCTTTGGACATCGTGTCCAGAAGTATCACTGATTATCTTTATTATCTCCATCAGCACCATAACCATTCTCAGAATTACAACCACACCGCCAATCAGACCACCTACAATACAGTTCAGTGCCAGTATTCCTATACTTCCTGCAATTCCGAAATTTTTTGGTATGAGAATCATACACATTTTTCTGATCCCATAAGGACAGCCGACCAGTACCCAATACAGGAAAAAATCAAATCCTTCTGCTTTTCTGCAAATCGGATAACAGGTTATCATCCAAACTGCCAGCAACGATACCGGAAGCACAATTTTAACCAATATTCTTTTCATTCCAGCCACCTCCGTACATATCATGCTGTACCTCCTGCTGATAATAATGATTCATCGTTGAGGGTGCATTATAAAGAGCTGTTACCATATATGCCTTGATATTTGCAATTTTCGTAGTTGTTTCCTGCATACATCCTATCACATATTCCAAATGGGAGCTATTCAGTTTGAGGAACTTTGATTTTACAAGCTCATATGGATAATCATTTCCACCGATTTTAACAGTCTTATGCTTCACACATACAATCTCGCAGATTACCTCATACAATTCCTCATACAGCCCTTTGTCCTGCCATCTGCCATATTTCATGTGATGTTCGTACTCAATATTCTCTTTGATGATTTCCATGTAAGCATTGACATCTTCCATCACATCAATCTCCCCTTCCAACTCACTGCCGGATTGATTGATAGGATTGATATAATTCCTATCAATATTACTCTGGTTAGTATGATTATAGTTAGTATAATTAGGGTCTGCTTTTTGAACTTCCGCAAGTTCAGATATTGTACTTCTTGAAGTAAAATTTTTAGACTTCTGGAAGTCTGCTTTTTGAACCTCTTGAAGTTCAGTTTCTGAACTTCTGGAAGTATAACTTTTAGAACTCTTGAGGTTCAAATCCTGAACTTCTGTGGAAACATCAGCATTTGCAGGCGTTTCTTCTTCTGCTTCTCCTATTGTGGCAAAATTCTTTACATAAATAATATCCGGTTTTCCAAGTCCCCTGCGTTTCTTTTCGATCAATCCTATCCCATTATCACTGTCCAACTCTTTCATAATCTTAACACAGGTTGCTTTTGCACATCCCAAATCCTCCATGACATTATCAAGAGTATAAATGATATAGGCTCTGTTTTCTTCATCCAACCAGCCATTTTTCATAGACAGTGACATACGGTCAAGCATCAGACCGTACAGGAGCTTGGCATCGCTGCTAAGCCCCTTGAAACGCTCGTCTTTAATCAGCAACCGAGGAACACGATAAAAGGAAAACTGTTCTGCTTCAATCCCATAGTAATAATCAAACTGTATCTGTTTACCCATTTTACCGCACCCCCTTTACTGTTTCTTCTGCCATTCCTCCAATAATTGCAGGATAATCCCCTCAATCTCTTCGCTGGAGTATTCCTCTGAAAAAAACTGGCTGATTTTTTCAGACTTGATTGTAACTTTCCTCTCTTTCGGCTTTTCCTCGGTCAGTATCAGACGCACCATCGGCAGCGTCAGTTCGCCGCTTTTCCCATATTCCTTCAGCTTGGCAGACTGTACTGTGGAAATATTTGCTCCGCTTTCCTCAAGGATTACCAGCACCCACTGTTGTGCATCTTCCGACAGAAAGGAAATGTCAACACCCTGTACCAGACCGATTTTCTTTCTGTCAACCAACTCTAGCAGCTCATCGGACAGCCTTGCAAGCCAGATATACCGTTGCACCGTCTTTCCGCTTTCTCCGGCAGCTTCTCCTACCTCGTCAAGCGTATTTCCGTTTCCTTTTCTGCCCTGATGCTTCATAGCCTCGTATTTCATGGCATAAGCTTTCGCCTTCTCACTTGGCAGAATGTCCTCACGCTGAATGTTGGAATCCACCATGATAATCGTAGCTTCATCGTCTGTATAATTGCGGACTATCACAGGCATATCCTCTTTTCCTGCCCGTTCTGAACCTCGTTTTCTGCGGTGTCCGGCTATGATTTCATAGCCACCCTCTGCCCTCGGTCTTGCAATTCCCGGTACGAGCACCCCATACTTACTGATGCTTTCCGTTGTTTCTTCCATTTTTTCATCGTCCAGTACACGGAACGGATGATTTCTAAACTCATGCAAATCCGTGAGCTTGGCTCTGATAATCTGCTCTTCGCTCCCTGTCTTTTCTTCTGCATTTCCAAATAAATCATCATAACTGCTTAATTTTACCTTTGCGGCACTTCCTGCTTTACTCATTCCCAAGCACCTCCTCCGTCAAAGACTGATAAGCAGCGGCTACTTTGCCTTTCGGATCATGTTCGTAGATACTGACACCCTCTGCGGAAATCTCTGCCGCACGGACGGAAATGGGAATACTGTTTTCAAATATCCGCACCTTGCTACCGTAATTCTCCACCAGTAATGCAGTAATGTCCTTTGCATAATTGGTTCGAGCATCCACCATTGTCAGCAGAATCCCCTCAATCATCAGCTTCGGGTTAATCTGTCTCCTGACCTTTCCTATGGTCTTAATAAGCTGCTGCAACCCTTTTGCCGGAAGATATGCCGCCTGCACTGGAATCAGAATACTGTCCGCACAGGCAAAAGCGTTTATAGTAATCATGCCGAGAGAGGGCATACAGTCAATCAGAATATAATCATAATTATCCTTTACCAGCTCTATGTAGGAACGCATCACAAGCTCTCTGCTCATCACATTTACAAGTGATACTTCCAGACCGGAAAGCTCAATGTTTCCCGGCATCAGGTCAATTCCCTCTTTGTGTTTCAGGATACCATAATCCGCTTCCATATCTTCATCATTGATGATATTGCCAAGTGCTGTTGCAAGTGTTTCCTCTAGCTTGTCCGGCTCTGTGAAGCCAAGACTGTCTGTCAGACTGCCCTGTGCATCGGCATCAATCAGCAGGACTTTCTTGCCCTGTTTTGCCAATCCTATGCCTAAATTACTGGTTGTGGTGGTCTTGCCCACACCACCTTTTTGGTTTGCGATTGCGATTATTTTACACATGATAGATTCTCCTTTGTTTTCTGCTATTTTTCTGCTACGTTTCTTTTCTTTACTTCTACATACGCCCTGTAAAATTTCTTCGTTCCCTTATTCGGATACATCTCGGAAAACTCCGTTACTTCCACTTTCGGATTCCTCTGCAAAATCTTTCCGAACCACTTAATATCATTCTTTGTTCCCATCAATCTGACTTTTAACATTAGTCTGTTCCTCCCAATAAGGCATACAGCTTATGGTTGTATGTGGCATATTCCGGATACCGAATCTGAATTGCCTGCCAGAAATATGGTGCATAAGCACAGCAGAATATTTCCTCCACCGTGTACTGCCTGCACTCGTCCACCTGTTCTTCTGCATCTTCATAATCGGAAACACTTGGTGTTCCATTGCAATACAGATTGAATGCCATTCTGATCACTCTCACACTTCCACTGGTCTGCCAGCCTTCGTGTAAACACTCTGTTATTACGCATCCTGTTTTGAAATCATAAATTCTGTAAACATTTCTTCTGGTATCATCGCTGATCCCAAGACAATAGCAGAGTGCCTTGTGGTAAACATCCTGATACCGGACTTCCTTTAACTTCTCGTAGTAGAATTTCTCATGTGCATCGCTGATAAAAATAATCTTTTCTTCCTTTTTGGTTTCTGCTCCTAACGCTGTACTTGTCATAATAGAACCCTCCTTGTGTTATTTTGATTTTGTTTTGACCATAACAACAGAAAAAGGACACTCTCCGTTTTATTGGAAAATGTCCTTTTAATAGCATTCAACTATTAAGTTTTGAAAGGTTCTGATTTCTAAAACATCCCTTTTCAGTCCATATTAGTCCACCGAATGACACAAATTTGATGTCAATTTGATGTCAAACACTCGATAAACTCATAAAAGTCTATGGATTTTCTGATTCTTAGTACAACTTCGCACCTGCCGGAATCCGGTCATTCACCATGAGAAGATTTAATCCCTCATGTCCATCTTCCTCGTGTACTGCTGAAATCAGCATACCCTCGGAATCAATGCCCATCATCTTTCTCGGAGGCAAATTTACGATTGCAATCGCTGTCTTGCCAATCAGATCTTCTGGCTCGTAATACTCGTGAATACCGCTTAAAATCGTGCGTTTCCGGTCTGTTCCGTCATCCAGAGTGAACTTTAAAAGCTTCTTTGACTTCGGTACTGCTTCACATTCCAGAATCTTTACTGCACGGAAATCAGCCTTTGCAAAGGTATCGAAATCAATCATTTCTTCAAACAATGGTTCGATTTTTACGTTGGAGAAATCAATCTTTTCTGCAACCTTTTCCTCTGCCACAGCAGCATTTTCTACTGCCTTTTCAGCCTTCCCTTCGCCCTTCTTAGCGTCTAAGGACTTCATTGTCGGGAACAATAAAACATCTCTGATCGCCGCTGAATCTGTCAGCAGCATACACATTCTGTCAATACCAAAACCGATACCTCCCGTAGGCGGCATACCAATCTCCAATGCATTTAAGAAGTCCTCATCCGTATGGTTTGCTTCCTCATCACCGGCTGCGAATTGCTCTTCCTGAGCCTTAAACCGTTCTCTCTGATCGATGGGGTCATTGAGCTCAGAGTAGGCATTTGCCATCTCCCAGCCGTTCATAAAGAACTCGAAACGCTCTGTATATTCCGGGTTCTCTGGCTTCTTTTTGGTTAACGGAGAGATCTCTATGGGATGATCCATAACAAAGGTAGGCTGAATCAGGTGCTCTTCTACAAAGGCCTCGAAGAACAGGTTTAAGATATCGCCCTTCTTGTGGCGCTCCTCGAACTCTACGTGCTTCTCCTTTGCAGCTGCTCTTGCCTCTTCCAGCGTATGGATTTCATTAAAATCCACACCGGAGTATTTCTTAACGGCATCTACCATGGTGATACGCTCAAAAGGCTTTCCAAGATCCATTTCCACACCGTTGTAGCTGATCTTTGTAGTTCCAAGAACCTCCTGCGCCACAAAACGGTACAGGTTCTCGGTCAGATCCATCATGCCGTGGTAATCGGTGTATGCCTGATACAGTTCCATTAGGGTAAACTCAGGATTGTGTCTTGTATCCAGTCCCTCGTTGCGGAATACGCGGCCAATCTCATATACTCTCTCAAGGCCGCCTACGATCAGGCGCTTTAAGTAAAGCTCCAGTGAAATGCGAAGCTTGAACTTCTCATCCAGAGCATTAAAATATGTCTCAAACGGCCGGGCTGCCGCGCCGCCTGCATTGGACACCAGCATAGGTGTCTCCACTTCCATGAAGCCCTCTCCGCCCAGATATTTGCGGATGGCCGCCAGAATCCTGGAACGTTTGATAAAGGTATCCTTTACCTCCTCGTTCATGATCAAATCCACATAGCGCTGGCGGTAGCGCAGATCTGTGTCGGTCAGACCATGGAACTTCTCAGGAAGAACCTGAAGGCTCTTGGAAAGAAGGGTAAACTCAGTGGCGTGTACGGAGATTTCCCCTGTTTTAGTAGTGAAAACCGTTCCCTTTACGCCTACGATATCGCCGATATCCAGCTTTTTGAATTCCTTATAGGACTCTTCGCCTACACTGTCACGGGCCACGTAGACCTGAATACGGCCTTTGAGATCCTGAAGGTTGCAGAAGGAAGCCTTGCCCATGACGCGCTTAAACATCATACGCCCCGCAATGCTTACCTCTTTCTCCTCCCACTGGCTGTAATTTTCCCTGATCTCCGTGCTGTGAGCGGTTACATCGTATTTTGTGATCTGAAATGGATCCTTTCCTGCTGCCTGAAGCTCTGCCAGCTTATCTCTGCGGGCCTTCAGCACATGATTTAAGTCCTGCTCTGTCTGATTTGCCTTCTGCTCTCCCACGTCTTTTCTGCTCCTTTGTGAAATATTTAACGGTTAAGTATTCCCTATGACACTCTCTGGATCTCCAGAACCTTATACTGGATGATGCCTGCCTGTGTCTCTACATCAACGACATCCCCTACGGATTTTCCGATGAGGGCCCGGCCTACAGGCGCTTCGTTGGAAATCTTGTTCTGCAGGCTGTTTGCCTCAGTGGAGCCTACAATGAAAAATTCCATCTCCTCGTCGTACTCAACATCCAGAAGCTTTACCTTACAGCCGATATTGATCTTGTCTACATCGATCTCGTCCTCGACTACTACCTCTGCGTTCTTCAACAGTTTCTCTAACTCCTCGATACGGAGTTCAATATCTCTCTGTTCATCCTTTGCAGCATCGTACTCTGCGTTCTCGGATAAGTCACCCTGCTCTCTTGCCTCTTTGATCTTCTGAGCTACTTCTTTTCTTTTTACGACCTTCAGATTCTGAAGCTCATCCTCATACTGCTTTAATCCGGCATAGGTCAAAATATGTTTCTTGTCTGCCATGTTTCCTGCTTCCTTCCTTTTTCATTGTGGACTGCTCTTACCATCAGTCTATTTCCCGGGCAGACTCCCCGTCCTGCCCGGATATCCCAAAAAAATTCTCATCTATAGTGTATTTTTATCTCTGTCTGTGTTGTGTAAGATACCCTGACATTCAGTGTATTATATAAGAAAAAATACCCATTGTCAAGTGCGCAGCCAGGGTTTTAACTGGCGTTTCGGTCCGTCCAAAGCCCTGGTTTAGCTGAGTTTTTCACCATACAAACCTCTGAGTCCGATTCCCGGCACCTGGGAGCACGCCTCCTGGCGGCATTTTGCTGCTATAAGCCAGCAATTCTCTATGCCTGGGCCATCCGTTCATCCAGCAGCGCCGCCAATCCTTCCAGAGTTTCCACCTGATTGATCTCGCATCTAAGAGCCGCTGAGTGTTTCATTCCCTTTGTGTACCAGGCCATATGACTCCTCATCTCCCGCATGGCCACATTTTCCCCCTTGTACTCTGTAAGCATCCGGCCGTGACGCAGGATCATCTGCCGGATCTCCTCTGCGGCGGGGCGGGGAAACATTTCGCCTGTTTCCAGATACCTGCGGATCTCACGGAAAATCCAGGGATTTCCCTTGGCTCCTCTTGCCACCATAATTCCATCGCAGCCCGTCTCCTTTAACATCCGGGCCGCGTCCTCTGCCCCGAAGATATCTCCATTTCCGATTACCGGTATCTTTACCGCCTCTTTTACCCGGCGGATCACCTCCCAGTCTGCTGTGCCGGAGTAATACTGTTCCCTGGTCCGGCCATGGACTGCCACCCAGGCTACGCCGCAGCTTTCAGCCATTTTGGCAAATTCCACTGCATTCAGGCACTGGTCGTTAAATCCCTTCCTGAATTTTACTGTCACCGGCTTTTTTACTGCCTTTACCATAGCGGTCAAAATCCGTTCTGCCCGCTTTATATCCTTCATAAGAGCCGAGCCCTCGCCGTTGTTTACAATCTTCGGCACCGGACAGCCCATGTTTACATCTATGGCCGCAAAGGGGCCATCCTCAATCTGAGCCGCGATCTCCGCCATAATTTCAGGATCCGATCCAAACAGCTGCACAGCCACCGGTCCCTCTGCCGGATCTACCGCCATCAGTTCCCTGGTGTTTTTATTCTTATATAAAATGGCTTTGGCGCTGACCATCTCTGTCACCGCCATCCCCGCACCCTGTTCCCTGCACAGGAGTCTGAATGGCAGATCCGTCACTCCTGCCATGGGCGCCAGTATGATATTGCTGTCTAATACCGTATCTTTAAGCTTAAGCTTCATCCTGATCTCTCCCGCTTTCTTCCCAGTCCACGTCCTCTTCCAGAAAAAAAGTCCGGTAGTACAGCTCCAGAGCCTCCAGCAGATCCCTTTTTTCCTCCTGATACTGCTTGATCTTCAAGACGCTTCCGATCTCATCAAAAAGGTAGTCCCCTTCCTCTGAGGTCACCTTAAATTCCAGATTCCCCCTGTCGTCAAACTCCAGGGTCAGAACACCGCCCACGTCCTCAGTAAACAGAACGCACATAATATGCAGTTCGTCCTGAACTGACTGAGGGAGACTCTTAAATTCTTCATTAAAATAATATTTCTGCTCATAAGAGCTTGCCCCGCAGAGCACCACTGTATTCATCATCCTATTATCTCCACAAAAGTCCGCTGCCCATACACAGACAGCGGACTTTTTCTCTTTGCACCTTTCCTTCTTATCTCACAAGAAGCTTTGCGATATTGAACTGTTCCTCCGAGATATCCTTCGTCATATTCAGCGCTTCCTGAATATCAAAATCAACAAACTCACCGTTCTTATAAGCCACCAGACGATTGCTCTTTCCCTCAACCAAAAGCTCCGTTGCCTTTGCACCCATGATGGAAGCATATACGCGGTCTTTACAGGTGGGAGTACCGCCGCGCTGCATATGGCCCAGAATCGTAGCTCTGGTTTCAATGCCGGTTGCTGCTTCGATGCGCTTTGCCATGGAACCGGAATGGCCGATACCCTCCGCGTTTATGATGATGTTGTGCTTCTTGCCTCTCTTACGATTTTCAATGATCCGGTTGATCAGCGCCTGCTCATCTCCGTCATAACGCTCCGGAAGAAGAATGTCCTCCGCGCCGTTTGCAATGCCGCACCATAAAGCGATATAGCCGGCGTTGCGCCCCATTACTTCCACGATACTGCAGCGCTCATGAGAAGTGGAGGTGTCGCGGATCTTATCGATCGCTTCCATGGCTGTGTTTACCGCCGTGTCAAAACCAATGGTATAATCGGTACAGGCAATGTCCAGGTCAATGGTTCCTGGAAGGCCAATGGTGTTGATCCCAAGGGCGGAGAGTTTTCCTGCACCTCTGAAGGAGCCATCGCCTCCGATGACTACCATACCGTCAATGCCGTGCTTGCGGCAGATCTCAGCGCCTCTCTGCTGGCCCTCAGGAGTGGTAAATTCCTTGCATCTTGCGGTATAAAGAATGGTGCCGCCCCGGTTGATGGTATCCGAAACGCTGGTGGATTCCATATCCACGATCTCCTCCTCCAGAAGACCGGCATATCCTCTCATAATGCCCTTTACTTTCAGTCCCTTATTGATCGCTGACCGCACCACTGCGCGGATGGCTGCGTTCATACCCGGCGCATCACCGCCGCTGGTTAATACTCCAATGGTCTTTACTGCCTTTGCCATAGCAATTTACCTCCTTATAGTAAGCACATACATATCTATGCCTGTTTTTCCTCTTTCTAAATCACACACAACGCTATTCTAATGCATTTTCCATGATTTATCAAGACTCTTTTCCACGACTTTGACATTTTTTTCACCAACTTTACAATACAGAGCCTTTAATAGCTCCAAATGTGCTTCCACGTTCCAGTTGGGAGGAAGAAGCTTTTTGGCCCTTTCCTTTTTAAGATAAATCACAACCTGATCCTTCCCCTCGTTTAAGCGGAGTACATCCATTACCTCTTTCTCTCTGGACTGGTACGCTTCCATGTCCTCAAACTGGAGCCACAGCTGCCTGGGTACGGCGTCAAAGGGGATCACCTGCTCGCAGACCAGCTTTCCCACCGGCTCGTCTCCCAGGGAAACGCGGCCCCGGATAAAAAGCTTCGCATCTTCTGTCAGCAGATCCCGGTTGGCCTCATAATCCCTTGGAAACACAATAACCTCCACAGATCCCATAAGATCCTCCAGAGTGATAAATGCCATCAGCTGGCCGGTTCTCGTAGTTTTTACGGTCTTTCCTGTCACCAGACCGCCGATGACCGCCTTCACGCCGTCCCTTACCACAGCCTCTTCCGTATCCTCGTCTACGATAAAATCAGAGGCGGCAGCCGTGATATTTTTCCGCCACAAAGGTTCATAATCATCCAGAGGATGGCCGCTGATGTACACGCCCAGAATCTCCTTTTCAAAAGCCAGAAGTTCCGCCTTGGCGTACTCACCCACATCGGGAAATGTAACCTGAAATTCCTTTTTTTCCTCTTCTCCCGCAATATCAAAGAGGCTTAACTGGCCCTCAAAGGCATTCCTGCGCTCCTTGGCCTTGTTATCCAGCAGAACAGGAGCCACTGCCATTTTCTGGCGTCTGGTTCCGGGAAGGGAATCCAACGCCCCGGATTTGATAAAATTCTCCAGGGTACGCCGATTGACTTCCCGATGGGTCATACGGTTGACAAAATCCTCCATGGTAAGAAATACGCCGTTTTTGTCCCGCTCCTCCAAAATTGCATCCACCACCGGCTTGCCCACGCTCTTAATTGCGGACAGGCCGTAGCGGATACCGCCGTCTGAGACGGAAAAGCCGCTCTCTCCCTCATTGATATCAGGAGGAAGGATGGCAATATTCATCATACGGCGGCAGTTTAAAATATATTCGGAAAACTTGTTTACATTCTCCATCACCGAGGACATGAGCGCCGCCATGAATTCCTTCGGATAGTAATATTTCAGATAAGCAGTCTGATAAGATACAACGGCATAAGCCGCGGCATGGGATTTATTAAAGGCGTACTTTGCAAAGTCGATCATTTCATCGTAAATGTGATTGGCCGTCTTTTCATCGATGCCGTTGGCAATACAGCCCCTTACTCCTTCCGCCTCATTGCCATAGACGAAATTCTGGCGCTCCTTCTCCATCACAGCCGTCTTTTTCTTACTCATGGCGCGGCGCACAAGATCGCTTCGGCCCATGGTATAGCCAGCCAGATCCCGGACAATCTGCATGACCTGCTCCTGGTATACAATGCACCCATAGGTAGGGCTTAAGATCGGCTCTAACTGAGGGCATTCATAGGTAATGGAGGTTTTATCATTTTTTCCCTTTAAATACCTGGGTATAAAATCCATAGGGCCCGGACGGTACAGGGAAATTCCGGCGATGATGTCCTCCAGATTCTCAGGCTTCAGCTCCTTCATAAAGCTCTTCATCCCGCCGCTTTCTAACTGGAACACGCCCTCTGTCCTTCCGGTTCCAATGGATTCCAGCACCTTCTTGTCGTCAAAATCAATATGGTCAATGTCTATGGAGATGCCGTAATCCTTTTCTGCCAGACGCACGGCGTTCTGGATCACCGTCAGAGTACGCAGACCCAGGAAATCCATTTTTAAAAGGCCCAGTTCCTCGATTGTGGTCATAGTAAACTGGGTGGTAATGGTGCCGTCTGCGGCCCGTGAAAGAGGCACAAATTCATCAATGGAACGGCTGCCGATCACAACTCCCGCCGCGTGCATGGAGGTGTGCCTTGGAAGCCCCTCCAGACGTTTCGACATATCGATGAGATACTTCACCTGCTGATCCTCATGGTACAGCTTTCTCAGATCCGGATTGGCTGCTATCGCCTTATCCAGCGTCATTCCCAGATCGTTGGGGATCATTTTGGCAATGGAATCGCAGAGCGCATAGGGCAAGTCCAGCACGCGGCCCACATCCCGGACCACACCCTTGGCCGCCAGTGTACCAAAGGTAACGATCTGCACCACCTGGTCTTTTCCGTATTTTTCCACCACATAGTCGATGACCTCCTGCCGCCGCTCATAGCAGAAGTCCACGTCAATATCCGGCATGGATACACGCTCCGGGTTTAAAAACCGCTCAAAGAGCAGGCTGTAGCGCACAGGGTCGATATTTGTGATTCCCAGAGTATAAGAGACAACGCTTCCCGCGGCAGAGCCCCGGCCTGGCCCCACCATGATATCCTTAGAACGGGCATAGTTGATAAAATCCCACACGATCAGAAAATAATCCACATACCCCATGGTGCGGATCACATCCAGCTCATAATCCAGACGGCTGCTTAAAGTACCGTCATCATCCGGATACCTTGTCCGAAAGCCCTCCCGGCACAGATGGTTCAGATACGTCCAGGAATCAAAGCCTTCGGGCACCTCATACTTTGGCAGTTTGGTGACGCCGAACTCGATCTCTACATTGCAGCGCTCCGCAATTTTATGAGTATTGTCCACTGCCTCCAGCGCATAGGGGAATAAGGCCCGCATCTCTTCCTCGGATTTGCAGTAATACTGACCGCCTTCATAGCGCATCCGATCCTCGTCTGCTGCCTTTTTGCCAGTCTGGATACAAAGCAGGATATCATGTGCCTTTTCATCCTCAGCAAAGGTATAGTGGATATCGTTGGTAGCCACCAGCTCGATCCCAGTCTCCCTGCTCAGACGCAGAAGTCCCTGGTTTACCATCTTCTGCTGAGGCAGGCCGTGGTCCTGCAGCTCCAGAAAGAAATTGTTTTTTCCGAATATCTCCTCATACCGTCTGGCAGAACGCATGGCCTCCTCATACATTCCGCGGGCCAGATATTTCTGAACCTCTCCCGCCAGGCAGGCACTGAGAGCGATGATTCCCTCGTGGCAGGCTTCAAGAACCTCGTAATCCACTCTTGGCTTATAGTAAAATCCCTCCACAAATCCTTTGGAAACGATCTTCATGAGGTTTTTGTAGCCCTCATCATTTTCCGCCAACAGCACCAGATGGTAGTAGCGATCCTCTCCTCCCGTGCTTTCCCGGTCAAAACGGGAGCCGGGAGCCACATAGACCTCGCAGCCCAGAATAGGCTTGATCCCCGCTTCCCTGGCTGCCCGGTAAAAATCAATAACGCCGTACATAACGCCGTGATCCGTAATGGCCAGGCTGTCCATTCCCAATTCCTTTGCCCTGGCCGTCAGCTCTTTTATCTTGGATGAGCCGTCTAACAGACTGTATTCTGTATGGACGTGCAAATGTGTAAACGCCATAAAACGCCATTTCTCCTTTCTGCTGCAGCCGGCTCCAAAGCCAGCTTTCTTTTCTATCGTAAAAAAACCAGGCAGCCTCTTATACCGCCTGGTTTCCAATCGTCCTTTTTGTCTCTCCGGAATGCACTGAGGGGCTTATGCGTTGATCAGATACTTCTCGATCTCAGACACTGCCTGATCCTCATCTGCGCCGTCAGCCTCCACCGTGATGGACTGACCTGCGATCAGACCTAAGGTCATCATACCCATAATACTCTTTGCGTTCACACGCTTGGAGCCTGACTCCAGATAGATCCTGCTGTCATACTGGCTTGCAACCTGCACCAGCATAGCGGCGGGCCTTGCTTCTAACCCATCTGCCAGTTCAACCGTGATTATTTTTTTCTTCATCATTATCCTCCTCATTTCTGCGGATGGAGCGTTTCCTTACTGTTCCGGGAAGTTTTCCCTTAAATCCTCCGCCATAAGGCTGAGCTTTCTCAGCCGGTGATTTACACCCGACTTTCCAACCGGCGGCTCCAGAGCCTCCCCAAGCTCCTTAAGCGTAGCCTCCGGCCGTTCCAGCCTTACTTTTGCCATCTCCTGAAGATTCTCAGGAAGCGACTCAAGCCCTATGGTATCACGGATATATCGTATGTCCTCCATCTGCTTTACTGCTGCCGAAACCGTCTTGTTAATGTTCGCAGTCTCGCAATTTACCTGACGGTTCACACTGTTGCGCATCTCCTTGACGATCCGGATATTTTCAAGTTCCATTAAAGCCACCGGCGCTTCCATGACCTGAAGGAGCTCTACGATCTGGCTTCCCTCCTTCACATACACCACAAAATAGCGCTTGCGAAGAACGATCCTGGCTTCCACATCAAAGGAAGCCATCAGCCCCTGAAGCTGTTTCGCTTTTCTCATAGAGGCGCAGGCGATCTCAAAGTGATAGAACTTCTCAGGATCGCTGATAGAGCCAGCCGCAAGGAAGGCCCCGCGGATAAATGCCCGCCTGCAGCAGACATTCTGCACCACAACATTGTGTACCGGCGAAAGATCCTCGGCAATCTCACCATATGGGTCTAAGAGTTTGGCCGCCTGCAGGACCCGAAGAGCATCCTCATGCTCCCGCACTGCTACTACATATGTCCGGCTCCGTGCGGGCACCATGCCCTGCCGGATTGAGACATCCGTATTTATATTAAATGTTTTTTTCAATAATGTAAAGTATTTTCTTGCAACTGCCAGATTTTCTGTGTGAATCTCAATGGCATAGCGGTCTGCGGCCGAGATCTTCACCCGCCCGCAGAGGCTTAAGACAGCCGCCGTTTCCGCGATCTGGCAGTGCCTTGCAGGAGACCACTGCCTGGACAGTTCCTCCTTAACTCTGGAAGAAAATGACATGGCGCCCTCTTACTTTCGTTTGTTATCCTTGTCAATATCCCGGTGATCCATGCGGATCCCATACTCGCCATGGCTCTTTAAATGCGCATAAAGTGCCTTTGCCACAGTGACAGAACGGTGTTTTCCGCCGGTACAGCCTATGGCGATAACCAGCTGGTTCTTGCCCTCATTGATGTAATTCGGGAGAAGAAAGTCAATCATATCCTTCAGCTTACAAAGAAAAAGCTCCGCCGTATTTCCCTGCATCACATAATCCCGCACCGACGAATCCTCTCCTGTAAGAGGGCGCAGTTCCTCCGCATAGTAGGGATTTGGCAGGAATCGCACGTCAAAGACAAGATCCGCGTCCTCAGGAATCCCGTACTTAAAGCCAAAGGACATGACGGTGATAAACATATTTTTGAAGTCTTCCTCTTTCTGGAAGATCTTCTCCAGCTCCTGGCGCAGCTCTCTGGTCAAAAGCATACTGGTATCGATGATGAAATCGGCCTTTTTCTTTAAAAATGTCAGCCGGTCCCTCTCCTTTCCGATTCCCGTTTCCAGCCGCCCTCTGCCTGCCAGAGGATGTGTCCTCCTGGTTTCCTTATAGCGCTTGATCAGGGCTGCATCGCTGGCGTCTAAGAAGAGGATTTTTATGTCCATCTGCTGAGAACGCCATTTTTCTGTCACTTCCTCCAGCCCGTCAAGGCCTTCGCCGTTTCGGATATCGATTCCCAGAGCCGCCTTTTTTATATCGCCGCCGTCTGAGACCAGCTGTACAAATTTGTCCACCAGGGAAACCGGAAGATTGTCCACACAGTAAAAGCCCAGATCCTCCAGCATTTTTAAGGCTATGGTCTTTCCCGCGCCGGACATTCCCGTGACGATCACAAGTTTCATTTTATCCACCTCTGTCAAAATTCCCCCAGCGTTTTTACTTCCATCTCCAGCTCTACCCCTGAACGCGCCTTTACCTTCTCCCTTACCTGCCTGCAAAGCTCCATCACATCCGCAGCCGTAGCACCGCCCCGGTTGATCACAAAGCCGCTGTGCTTCTCTGATACCTGTGCTCCGCCTACGGTCAGCCCCTTTAAGCCTGCTTCCTCGATGAGCTGTGCCGCAAAATGGCCCTGAGGCCGCTTAAAGGTACTGCCGGCGCTGGGATACTGAAGGGGCTGCTTTTCCCGGCGTTTCTCTGCCAATTCCTTCATGGAGGCCTCAATAGACTCCTTATCCCCCTTTTTCAGGAGAAAGCAGGCTTCCAGCACCGTATATTCCCTGAATGGAATACAGCTGGTGCGGTAGCCAAGGCAAAGTTCCCCCGGCCCCAGCGTCAGGATCTCTCCCTCCGGCGTCATAACTCTGGCAGATTCCAGTATATCCTTCATCTCAAAGCCGTACGCTCCTGCATTCATCACAAGAGCGCCTCCCACGGTTCCAGGGATCCCGGCCGCAAATTCAAAGCCCGTAAGCCCCTCCTCCAGAGCCCGTCTGGCCGTGCGGCTAAGGAGCTGCCCTGCTCCTGCAAAGATCCTCTCCCCCTCTGTCCTTAAACTCTGCCAGCACTCGGTCATGGAAATAACCACGCCCTTAAATCCGGCGTCACTGACAAGAAGGTTGCTTCCGTTTCCCAGGATCCGGTACGGGATCTGCTCCCTGCGGCAGAAATCAATGACATTTTTAAGGTCTGTCTCTCCCTCAGGGCAGACAAAGGCTGCAGCCGGCCCCCCGATGCGGAAGGTGGTATGGCTGCTCATGGGTTCCATAAAGCGGCACACAGAGCCTTCCTGCGCAAGAAGGGCCGTCAGTGTTTCTCTCAATTCCATCTGATTCCTTTCCTCCGGTCAGCCTCAGTCATTCTGACCGTTCTTTAAATTGGCCTGCACGCGGTTGTACAGCTCCTGAGCCGCGTTATAGCCCATCTTCTTCTGGCGGTAGTTGACGGCCGCAGACTCCACGATAATCGCCAGGTTCCTGCCGGGACGGATGGGAATGGTATGGCAGACAACCTGATTGCCTAAGAATTCCGTATACTGATCCTCTAAGCCCAGCCGGTCATACTCCTTATCCTTGTTCCAGTCCTCCAGCTTGATCACCATATCGATAGACTGGGTATCCTTTACGCTCTCTACGCCGTAAAGGGTCTTTACATCAATGATTCCGATGCCCCGAAGCTCGATAAAATGCCTCGTAATATCCGGCGCGCTTCCGATCAGGGTCTCATCGCTGACCTTGCGGATCTCCACCACATCGTCCGTTACAAGACGGTGCCCTCTTTTAAGAAGCTCTAACGCCGCCTCACTCTTTCCGATGCCGCTCTCGCCCATGATCAGCACGCCCTCGCCGAACACGTCTAACAGCACGCCGTGAATACTGATACAGGGCGCCAGCTTTACATTGAGCCAGCGGATGATCTCAGCCATCAAAGAAGAGGTGGTCTTATCGGATACAAGACAGGGAACACCGTAATAATTGCAGTATTCCAGCAGATCATCATCGGGATTCTGGCCCCGGCTGAATACAAGGCAGGGAATCTGACTGGAAGTCAGCTTATCATACATCCTGCGCTTAACTTCCCGATCCATGGTGTTGATATACGCCTGCTCCACATATCCGATGATCTGTACTCGCTCTCTGTCAAAATGGTCGAAAAAACCGGTCAGCTGCAGCGCCGGACGGTTCACATCCGGATGGGTCAGAACGATCTTGTCTGTGTCGATCTCCGGCGTGGTATTGCGAAGCTTCATTTTCTCAATGAGCTCACTGATAGTTACTCCATGCATGGTACAATTACCCCCTTGTGTTTACCCTCCGCACATGGATGCGGAGAGACTGTCTGGTTAAGATACATACTATCATAAATTCTGTGGGTTGTCATGTGTTTTTGCAGAAGGCGGCCCGCCGGCAGGGAAAGTTTCCCTTTCCTTTCCGCGGAAAAATCCGTAAACCGCTTCCGCTGCCCTCCGGTTCATCTGGGGCGTATCTGCCAGTTCTTCCATGGAAGCATTTCTTACGGCCTCAATGTCCTTAAACCGGCGCATCAGCGCTTTTCTCCGGGCCGGCCCGATTCCGGGAATATCATCCAGCACTGATTTTACCTGTCCCTTCCCCCTGAGACTTCTGTGATACTCGATCGCAAAACGGTGAGCCTCATCCTGGATGCGGGTGATCAGCCGGAACCCCTCGCTGTGGCGGTCAATAGGCACCTCTGCATTGTTAAAATACAGCCCTCTGGTACGGTGAAAATCATCTTTTACCATTCCGCATACGGGAATGGTAAGACCTAAACGCGTGAGCACGGAAAGGGCAATGTTCACCTGCCCCCGGCCGCCGTCCATCATGATCAGATCCGGGAACCTGGTAAAGCTTCCCAGGGAAACATCTTTTCCATTTTCTTCCAGTTCTTTTGTTTCCTCCATTCCATGAGAAAAACGTCTGGTAAGCACCTCCTCCATGGAGGCATAGTCATTTGGCCCCTGGACGGTGCGGATCTTAAACTTTCTGTAATCGCTGCGCCGGGGTTTTCCATCCTCATAGACCACCATAGAGCCTACTGATTCCACACCACTGGTATTGGAAATATCAAATGCCTCCACACGGCGGATGGCACCGATTCCGATCAGTTCTCCGATCTGGTTCATGGCTCCGATGGTGCGCAGCTCCTCTCTCTTGATCCGCTCCTTATCCTGTGACAGCACCAGGGCCGCGTTTCTGGCCGCCAGCTCCACCAGCCGTTCCTTGTCTCCTTTCTGAGGCACCACCAGCCTTACCTTCTGCCCCCGTCTGGCGGTAAGCCACTGGCCGATGACCTCGCCATCCGCCAATGGATACTGAAGCCACAACTCCCTGGGGATAAAGGGCGTGCCTGCATAAAACTGCTTCACAAAGCCGTCTAAAATCTCCTCCTCGCTCTCCGCTGCTCCGGCTGATATATGGAAATGATCCCTTCCGATCAGTTTTCCTTCTCTTATGAAAAACACCTGCACCACCGCATCCCGGTCGTCTCTGGCCAGAGCCACGATATCCCGGTCCTCCATACTGCTGCTTGTGATCTTCTGCTTCTGGGCTACTTGTTTTACGCTGTTTAACAGTTCCCTGTATTCAATGGCCTTTTCAAACTCCATTTTTTCAGAGGCCTCTTCCATTTTTCCTTTTAAAGTGCGCAGCAGTGGGTCATAATGACCTCCCAGAAAATCCAGAGCCTGACCAAACGATTTCTGATATTCTTCCTTTGAAATATATCCCTGGCAGGGCGCATCGCACTGCTTTATATGGTAATTTAGACAGGGCCTCTCCTTTCCTGCATCTCTGGGGAGATTCCTGCTGCAGGTGCGCACCCGGTACAGCTTGTGGATCAGTTCCAGCGTATCCTTCACCGCCCCGGCGCTGGTATAAGGGCCGAAGTACCGGCTGCGGCCGTCCTTTTTCATATCCCTGGAAAACAACAGTCTGGGAAAATCCTCTCCCACTGTGGCTTTAATATAGGGATATGTCTTATCGTCCTTGAGCATGGTATTATACCTGGGCCGGTGCTCCTTGATCAGGTTGCATTCCAGCACCAGAGCTTCCAGTTCCGAATCTGTAAGAATGTACTCAAACCAGGCGATATGAGACACCATCTGCTCAATCTTGGCCGTCTTATTCCGGCTGCTCTGGAAATACTGGCGCACCCGATTTTTCAGACTGATTGCCTTTCCCACATAGATGATCTCATCCCTGTCATTGTGCATCAGATACACTCCGGGACTGGAGGGAAGCTTTTTTAACTCTTCTTCCAGATCAAACATTATTTCGTTCTCCTTTTGAACGTGTATAAACAGTTGCTAGCGCAGCCGCGTGCCGTCATACCGGCGCAGCAGCTGGACATACCGGCGAAGGGCCTGGATCTGCTCCTTCACATCCTTTTGGGGCTCCGGCTGTAAGTCCATGGAAAGAAACATACAGTCCAGCTCCCGCCTGGTAACGGTTCCCTCCATCTGTTTTAAAACAGCCAGCTTGTCCTCCGGACGGTCTGCATCTAAAAAACGCTCCAGCCAGGGGCCGGGAAGTTCTTCTTCCTCCGGCAGGCTTTCCCCGGCACCTTCTTTCTGTGTCTGAAAACCAGGGCTTTCACTCCCCGGCCACACGCGTTCAAACCGATACTGCTGCTTTACATCCGGGTATTTTTCCCGGTCCACCGGACTCATAAACATATCCAGAGGCCGGACGTAGACCCCATAATCCCCATACAGAGCCTGATACACCACCATGGGTTCCCCCGTTTCTGAGTGGGCTGCTACTGCAACGATCTGATACAGCTTATTCTTAAAATGCCTGTAAAATGTCCCCGGCACTGGTACAGATTCTCTTTGATCCAATCTTTACACACCTCTTTCCTGCCCGGACAAAGCCGGATCTATTGTGTTCATCTATAGAGTATACCATATCTCATTTTACAGTCAAAGGGCTTTTCAGTTCCCGCTTGCCAACTGTAAGAGCAGCCGCCAGGAAAACTTTTTTCTGCATATAAAACGGCCGGACAGCATCACCTGCACTGTCCGGCCAGCCTTTCCGACAGCAGACGCTTAGACTGCCTGCTGTCATTGTCATATATTTATTATGTTAAGATCCAATGGCCCTAAACTCTCCTGGGAGAAAATTTTACAGCCCGCCTTATACCTTTGCCAGATGCTTTTTAAGGGTTTGTCTTACTGCACCCTTTCCTGCAATCAGTTCTGCAAAGACAGCCTCTGCGTACTCCCCCAGACCTGCCTCATAAAGGTTTACGCCAAAGATTGCGGCATCACTGAAGATCGGCTCCAGAACCGCGTGGACGTCACAGCTCTCTCCCACCTTTACGCCTGCCAGCTTAGCCGCCAGTTCCCCGTACATAGGATCGGGACTAACAGTAAACGGATTAAGCTCATCATCCACTCCCAAGAGATAACGGCACCATCCTGCCTGTACCATGGGGATAAACTTTAAGGACTTTACATCCAGCTCGCTGCTTGCCAGGTATGCCTTGATGGTCTCGCCGAAACGAATGGACAGTTTCTGAGAGGTATCGCAGGCAATACGCTGGGGGGTGTCAGGCATAAACGGGTTAGGCACACGAACCTGAAGCACCTCATCGATGAATTTTTTCGGAGAAAGGATGCCGGGATCGGTTACAACAGGAAGTCCCTCCCTATAGCCGATGGTTTCTACCAGCTTTACAAGATCCTCATCCTTCATCTCGTCGCTGATCTTTGTATATCCTAAAAGGCAGCCGTATACCGCCAAAGTAGTATGAAGGGGATTTAAACAGGTGCATACCTTCATGCGCTCTACGCGCTCAACCGTCTCTCTCTCCGTAAACATAACCCCTGAATTTTCCAGCGCAGGGCGGCCATTGGGGAAGGCATTTTCAATGACAAGATACTCTGCCTCCTCTGCATTTACAAAAGGAGCCACATATGTGTTTTTGCTGGTAACAATATTTTCCGTGTCTGTAAATCCGCACTCCTCCAGCATCTTCTTTACACTGTCATCCGGACGCGGGGTGATCTTGTCGATCATGCTCCAAGGGAAGGATACGCACTCCGGATTCTCAATATAAGCCAGAAAACCGTCCTCTGCCTTTCCATTCTCAGTCCAGGCCTTCGCATAGGCATCTACCGCCGCAAAAAGCTTGTCCCCATTGTGAGAGCAGTTATCCATACTTACCAGAGCAACCGGAGCGGCGCCGTGGGTATATCTCCAGTAGCACAGAGCTGCCAGCTTTCCGATATAGCTGTCTGCGCCCTCAGGTCCGGCCTCAAAGTCAGCCGCTACATCGCTGCGGAAGGAGCCGTCCGGCCCTGTGATGCTGTAGCCCTTTTCCGTGATGGTAAAACTTACCATCTGAAGGCTGTCTGCGGCAAAGATCTCCTGAAGGCGGTTCCAGTCCTCAGCGTCATGGCGGTCTACGGTAAGAGATTCAGCAAGGCTTCCGATCACGGTCTTTTCAATGGTGCCGTTTGCTTTTAAGGTTACTAAAAGGCTCAGATCATCCTGAGGGCGGTAAGCTCTTCTGATGATCTCATAGTCATATCCCTCTGCCACGATAATGCCCGTCTTTTCGATTCCTTTGTTTAACAGGTTCTGCTGCAGGGCGGCCGGGAACGCGCGGAAAATATTTCCGGCTCCAAAATGGATCCACTGAGGGGTTTCCTTTGTCTTTGCCTTCATCGCCTCTCTGTCAAATTCCGGCAAGGCGATCCCTGCCTTCTCCCACTGCTCTTTGTTTTTTAATTCACTGTCAAGTAAATGCATAGCCGATTCCTCCTCGTTGATTGCGTGTACCAAAAAGCCTGTAAGGCACACCATAATAGTTCATGCTGCACGTAAACCTATGGCTTCATCTTACCACGTCCATCTGAAATAATCCATATGCGTTTTTGTTCATTCTATTGCAAAAGTTGCGGTGAAAATCATAGGACTGCCAATGCTGGTTCTCTGTTTTTGAGAACATGAAAATATGCCCCGCACCTTTGCTCTCTGCTCTGGTACGGGACATATCTTCCTGCTCTGAAAAGGTATCTTTTTTGCCTATCTTACTGTTTCCTTCACTGCATACTGCTCCTGGATGGAAAACTCCTCTGCATTCGCCGCGGCAGCATTGATAAGGATCAGCGCGGCAGCCAGAATCACCCAGGCAAAGCTTCCTAATACTTTTTTCAGTTTCATATTCCTCTTTTCCTCCTGTGGAGCACAGGATGTATGTCCATATGGCTATACACTGTGTTCCGATTCACATTATACCTTTTCTTTACAAAAATGCAAGGCTTTTGAGCATTCAGGAAAGCGCCCTGTCCTGAATCGTTACATAATTTCATTTTTTTTACAAACCGGCGGGGAATTTTCTTTTTTCAAACGTTTATAAAATATACGGTCATATACTTATTGATAAAGGGGGATTTTTTATGATCAGCTACAAACCGTTCTGGGAAACTTTAAAGAAATCATCTGAAACTACCTATACCCTGATCCACAAATACAATATTTCCAGTGCTACCATTGACCGCCTGCGCAGGGACAAACCCTTAAGCACCATTACCATTGACGACCTGTGCCGGATCCTTCACTGCGGCATTGAGGGTATTGCCACATATGTGCCCCAGAAAGAGGATGCCGGTCCGGCTTAACGATAAAAAGCAGACTGGCCTTTCCCCTGCTACCGTGCTATACTTACATACAGCCCCAAACGTCTTTGGGCGCGCAACAAACAAGAGGAGGCCTTCGTTATGCCAAAAATCGGAAGAAATGATCCCTGCTGGTGCGGCAGCGGTAAAAAATACAAAGACTGTCATCTTTCATTGGAAGAAAAGCTGGCGCAGTACCGCCGAAACGGCGTGAAAACGCCGGTCCGGTCCATGCTCAAAACAAAAGAACAGATCGAAGGAATCCGACAGAGCGCTAACATCAATGTGGCAGTCCTTGATTATGTGGCTGAACATATTGGCCCCGGCGTTACCACGGAGCAGATCGACCAGTGGGTCTATGAGCAGACTACCCATCTGGGAGGGATTCCTGCTCCCCTGGGCTATAACGGTTTCCCCCGAAGCGTATGCACCTCCTTAAACGATCAGGTGTGCCATGGCATCCCCTCCGCTGATGATGTGCTGAAAGAAGGGGATATCATCAATGTAGATGTTTCTACTATTTACAAGGGATATTTTTCCGACTCCTCCCGTATGTTCTGTATCGGAACTGTCTCTGAAGAGAAAAGAAAGCTGGTGGACACAGCCAGACAATGCCTGGAAGTAGGCTTAAAAGAAGTTCGTCCCTGGGGATTTTTGGGAGATATGGGGCAGGCCATCCACGACTTTGCCCGTGAAAACGGCTATTCCATCGTAAGGGAGATCGGCGGCCATGGCGTCGGCCTGGAATTTCACGAAGAGCCATGGGTCAGCTATGTATCGAAAAAGGGATCTGAGATGCTCATGGTGCCCGGTATGTGTTTTACCATCGAGCCCATGGTCAATATGGGACGCCCTGATATATTTGTGGATGCTGACAATGACTGGACCGTCTATACCGACGATGGCCTTCCCTCCGCCCAGTGGGAGATTCAGGTGCTGATCACAGAAAATGGATACGAAGTACTGGCATGGTAGCATTGGCAGCGCTTTGTATGCGGCGGAAGGACTGCATCCATACAGATGGGCCGCTTCTGTAAACAAAATGCGCTCTCCCGGAAAAGCAGTACGGGAAAGTGCATTTTTTCGCTAACCTTTTCTGATAAGTACAAAAAGACAGTTTTTACAGCAGACACCTATTCTGGCAGGCTATACAGCACACAAAAAAAGTCCCGTAAATACAGGACTTTTAACATGGAGATAGTGGGATTCGAACCCATGACCTCTTGCATGCCATGCAAGCGCTCTCCCAACTGAGCTATACCCCCATTGGAATAAATTATCAGCAACTGCTGACTTGATGATAATACCATATTACCAGAAATAAATCAAGCATTTTTTACTTTTTGGCCCGTTTTTCAAAAATCCGAAAGTACGGGATGCCGTATGCCCTTTATCCGGCACATTTTTGGCATCCCGCCTTCCGTTTACAGCAGTACTTCAAAAGGCAACTGCCTAAGAAGTTGCTTTCCTGTATTCCAGGCCTGCCAGATCATATACAACCACCTGTACCTTTCCATCGCAGTCCAAAGACAGTCCGCTTTCCTGGCCATACACTCTGGTGGTAAAAACTTCTCTTCCTTCGTTTATAAATATTTCCAAAGAAGTTGTGTCTGAAAAAATATGCAGCTTGTTTAAACGCTCTATTTCCACCTTTCTGGTGTCTCTTCCGCTTCCGCAGACTCCCAGCTTCAGGGAAAGAATATGGTCTTCCCAGGTGAGCCATACCCCTTTTCGCAGTTCCAATTTCATATAAGTGCAATCTGTAAAATCTGCAAGAATTTCACAGCAGAGCGCGTGCTCCTCTTTCAGGCTCTTTCCGTTTTCGTAGCTGCGGCAGCCTTTCCGAAGCGCTTTCAGCTCTTCCATGGGTTCCTGGATCAGGCGGTCTCCTTCCAGATAGAGCTGCCTCGGCAGAGTCAGGGCGTGCTGCCAGCCCTTTTTCACCGTGGGATTGGTATAAGAGGCATCGGGAATCCCCATCCATCCGATCAGGATCCGCCGCCCTTTCTCATCCTCAAAGGTCTGAGGGGCATAAAAATCAAAGCCCCGGTCCAGCATATGAATCGCTGTCCTGTCTGGAAGCTCCCAGGTTCCCGGTCTGAAATCATAGTCTAAAACCACAGCGGTACACTGATGCACATTCCAGAAATCCAGTCCGCTCTTCTCTACTCCCTGAGGGCAGCAGATCAGACACAGTTTCCCGTCCAGCAAAAAGAGATCCGGACACTCCCACATATAGCCAAACGCCTCTTTTGTCACGATACGTCCATGGTATTCCCAGCGTTCCAAATCCTGAGAACGGTATACCAGCACCAGGCCCCGGCTGTCTTCATCTCTTGCGCCAAGAACCATATAGCAGCCGTCCTCCCGGCGAATAACCTTAGGATCCCGGACATGAGCGCTGATATCGGAAGGATAATCCTTATTGCTCATAAGAAGCTGCTTGGGGGAGAAATGAAAGCCGTCCCTGCTGGTCACATGAAGGGTATTGCTTAGCCGCCCGGCCATGATGTAATCGTAGTCCGGCCGATCAAACAGCTTTACATTGCCTGTGTAGAAATAGTGGATTGTATCTCCTTCTGAAAAAGCAGATCCTGAGTAAACTCCATGGGCATCCTCATCGCTGTCTGGAAACAGCACCGGCTCGCAGCTGTCAAAGTGAACGAAATCCCTGGTGCGGTAATGCCCCCACAGTTTTAATTCCCCTGTAGGTTCAAACGGGGTATACTGATAGTAAATATGATACTCTCCCTTAAACTGGCACAGGCCATTGGGATCATTGAGCCAGCCGGTTTCCGGCATCAGATGGTAGGAAAGACGGTCGGGATCTGCCTTAACTTCATTCCGATAGGCCTCATTTGCGCGATACCATTTCTCATAATCTTCCCGAAATACTTTTTCATATTTCTTAAATGTCATCTCTGCGTTCTCCTTACCTTGGCAGCCATTGTTTTCTCATCTCCCTGCTCGTTGGCATATACGGTCACTTCCAGATCCTTTCCCTCAGGAAAGATCATCATAGTCTGAGGATTATAGCCTTCTGCACGAATCCGGTCAAGATCTGCACAAATGAGCCGGTCGCCCCGGCAAACCCTTGCGCCCTGCTCTGTAAACGCTTCAAAGCCCTCTCCTTCCATCTGAACTGTATTGATACCGATATGTATCAGTACCTCCACCCCCGTATCCGCTTTAATGCCGATGGCATGGCGGGTGGGGAACAGAAGGCTTACTGTGCCGTCACAGGGTGCGTATACCGTGCCGTCTTCCGGATCAACGGCAATCCCGTCTCCCAGCATCTTTGCAGCAAACATTTCATCGGCCGACTGCTCTACCGGCATCACCCGGCCCTTCATAGGAGAAACAAACACGGAAGCATCCGGGACATCGGACTGTTTTTCTGCCGGCTGCGTTTGATCAGCTTTATCCTTTTTTTCTACCCGTTCTGCTTTATCCAGTCCAAACTTTTTCCAGAATATTACAGTCAATAGAAAAGATACGCCCATGGAAAGAACCAGTCCAATGGCAAAATGTCCGTATTCCTCCGGCTTCATGGAGATAAAGCCTGGAAGGCCTGCAGCGCCCAGGGCCTGCGCCAGTGTCTTTGTCCACGCCAGATAGGCACTTCCCACGCCGGAACCGATGATAGCCGCATAAAATGGATATTTCAGTTTTAAGGTTACGCCAAACATAGCCGGCTCTGTGATGCCAAGCAAAGCGGAGATTCCTGAAGCGGAACAGATAGATTTCATTCTCTCATTCTTCGTAAGCAGTAAAACTGCCAGAACTGCCGCGCCTTGAGCCACGTTATTCATACTGGCCGTAGTGAAGATAAAGCTTCCGCCTGTGTGTACACTGTCTGCCAGAAGCTGTGTTTCAATGGCAATAAAGCTGTGGTGCATCCCTGTCATGGTAATCGGCGCATAGGTCAGTCCGAAAAGAGCTCCGCCGACAGGTCCAAGGGTATTGTACAGCCAGGTAATGCCTGATGCCAGAAGATTTCCTGCCTCCCGTAAAACCGGTCCCACAAAGGCAAAAGTCAGAAAGGAGGTGATCAGGATCGAAAGCAGAGGCGTAGTCAGATTGTCCAGCCAGGACGGGGTAACCCTGCGGAGCCGTTTCTCAATGTTGGCGATGATCCACGACACAGCCAGCACAGGAAGAACGGTTCCCTGATAGCCGATGGCAGCTATTTTAAATCCCAGAACGTTCCACACCGGCGGCTCTGCGACACCGATCTGATAGGCATTTAACAGATCCGGATGAACCATGATCATCCCCATAGCAGCTCCGAGGAAGGCGTTTCCGCCAAACTTCTTTGCCGCACTGAAGCCGATGAGCACTGGCAGGAAGGTAAACGGTGCGCTGGCGAAGGTATTGATCGCCGCTGCAAGCCCCTGCCACTGTGGATATGTCTGTATCACAGACTGTCCATGAAGAAGAGGCGAGGTCAGCAGATTATTTAGTCCCATCAAAAGACCTCCTGCTACAATGGCCGGAATGATGGGCACGAAAATATCACTGAGCATCTTGATAAACCGCTGGAGCGGATTGCCTTCCTTTTCCTCCCGCTCATCCTCTTTCACCTCCAGTGTCCCCAGCTGCTTCTGCACCTCGGCAAACACAAGATTTACGGTGCCTGAGCCAAAAATAATCTGAAACTGAGACTGCGTAAGGAATACGCCCTTTACGCCCTCTAAGCCGTTTATGGCCTCTTCATCGCGCAGATCGTTATTTCTTAACTGGAAACGAAGGCGCGTAGCACAATGGGCCACTGACTTGATATTGTCTTTTCCGCCCACATATTTGATTACCTGTTCTGCTGTCTTTGCGTAATCCATGATTTTCCCCTTCTCTTATTATACTGCAGCACTCTGTCCGGCCTCTCTCATCCATCCCTTTCCCTCCGTGGGGGACAAAAACCAGGATTCCATTCAGAACGAACTGCATTTTGTGCAAAGATTCCAATCCGGCGCCTTTTGGTTCACACATAGCCTTTTTGTTTTGGCACCGGTTCCACATCTTAATCTTACACCTTGTGTCCACTTTTGTCAATATATCATTGGCACCGGTTCCATTTTTGCTTGTAAAAATTCATCCGAGATTTTTGTGCATAACTCACAATCCTTCAGCTAATTTCCGAACACTCCCCCCCTCAATCAGCTGATATCCCACAATCTGTTTTTTCGGCACCGGTTCTCTCCGTATTTCTTTTAAAAGCGTCTCTGCACCCAGATATCCCAACGCATAGGAATCAAACCGCAGGGTAGTCAGCTGAGGATGAAGCAGTTCGCTCTCATCATAGCCTCCAAAAGCTGCTACAGACACCTGATCCGGGATCGAGATCCCATGACTTCCCAGAACCTGATAGGCTCCAAAAGCCAGCCGGTCTGTAGCGCAGATCACAGCGTCCACCTTTCCCTGCCTTAAAACCTGTTTCATCATATCCTGGCCGCTCTGATAGCTGTAATCCCCCAAAAAGGTGATCACGTCACGGATCCCTCTTTCTTTCAATCCGTCCATGACACCTTGTTTTCTCCATATTCCCACAGCAGCGTCCCTCTCATCTACGCCCAGATAAGCTACCCGGCCTCGGATGCGTTCTCCCACATACCGTCCCATGAATCTTCCGGCCCCATAATCATCTACCATTACCGCAATCCCGTCTTCAAATTCCTGAGCCAGCACTACCACCGGTACCGGGCTGGACTGGATAAGTCTGCGCAATTCTTCCGTAACAGAGATGGCGCTGCAAAGAATACCATCTACATTCCGCCCCATCAGCCTCTGGATATTCCGAAACTCCAGTTCCGGACTGTGATCAGAATCCTTGATCAGTGCCTCATAACCCTGGTTTCTCAGATACCGTCCGATGCTGGTGACGACCCGGCTGGTAACTTTGGAATTCAGAGTAGGAACTACCACTCCGATCACATTGCTCTCTCTGGCCTTTAGCCTCGCGAACGTATTGGGTTCATAATTGTGTTTTCGGATCACAGTCTGTATCTTCTCTCTGGTTTCCTCCTTTATGCTCCCTCCGTTAAAGTACCGGGATACAGTGCTTTTTGTTACGCCCGCCATCCTGGCGATATCCGCCATGGTAATTTTTTCTGTCATAGTTCCTCTTTCCCCTCTCGGCTTTCGCGGCATCGGGAAACCTTCCGGCATTGCCCGACTCTTTTGCTTTTTCTGTTATTCTATATAGTTTACCACATTTTTCCAAATACGCAAAGGCTCCCGGAATGCTTTCACATTCCAGGAGCCCTTCTATCATTCAATATACATTTTCACTGCAGAAATTAGTCATTTCCATACAGAGCAACCAGCTTGGAAAGGTACTCATAACGTTCCTTAGCCTCCTGCTCGTTGCGTGCGAACAGCTCTGCTGCTCTTGCAGGGTTCTTCATGGTCAGAGACAGGTAACGAACCTCGCCCTTTAAGAATTCCTGATAGTTCTCCATCTTAGGAGCCTTGGAATCCAGAGTGAACTTCTTCTCTGCTGCCGGGTTGTAACGGAAGTTATTCCAGTAACCGCACTCTAATGCCAGCTTCTCTTCTGTCTGAGCCTTATTCATGCCCTTCTTGATACCATGGTTGATACATGGAGCATACGCGATGATCAGAGATGGTCCCGGATATGCCTCAGCCTCAGCCAGAGCCTTAACCGTCTGCTGCATATCACCGCCCATACAGATCTGTGCAACGTATACATAGCCATAGCTCATGGCGATGCCTGCAAGATCCTTCTTCTTTGTATCCTTACCGCCAGCTGCGAACTGAGCAACTGCACCGGTCTTGGTAGACTTGGAGGCCTGACCGCCGGTATTGGAGTAAACCTCAGTATCGTATACCATGATGTTGATATCCTTACCGGAAGCCAGAACGTGGTCTACACCGCCGAAACCGATATCGTAAGCCCATCCGTCACCGCCGAAGATCCACTGAGACTTCTTAGCCAGGAAATCCTTGTTAGCTACGATGTCCTTGCAGGTTGGGCAGTCAACGCCGGATAATACAGCAACCAGCCTGTCAGTTGCAGTTCCGTTTAATGCGCCGATTCCATAGGTATCTAACCACTCCTTGCAGGCAGCCTTGATCTCTTCTGTTGCCTGGTCATTTGCCATTACACTCTCAACCTTGGCCTTTAAACCGTCTCTGATTGCATTCTGAGCCAGCAGCATACCGTAACCGAACTCAGCGTTATCCTCGAACAGAGAGTTGTCCCATGCAGGACCCTGGCCCTTAGCGTTCATGGTGTATGGTGTGGAAGGTGAAGAGTTGCCCCAGATAGAGGAACATCCGGTTGCGTTTGCGATGTACATTCTGTCACCGAACAGCTGAGTAATCAGCTTTGCGTAAGGAGTCTCGCCGCAGCCTGCACACGCGCCGGAGAACTCAAGCAGAGGCTGCTTAAACTGGCTGCCCTTTACAGTGTTCTCCTTGAACTTTGCAACAACCTCATCCTTGATGGATACCGTCTGGCCAAAGTCAAAGATTGCCTGCTCGCTGAGGCTCTCTTCCAGAGGCTTCATATCCAGAGCCTTGTTGCCCTTCATACCTGGGCAGACATTTGCACAGGAACCGCATCCGGTACAGTCAAGTGCGGAGATGGTCATGGCAAACTTGTAGCCTGGCATACCGGTCATATCCTTCATCTTCATATCGGCAGGAGCCTTCGCAGCTTCATCAGCTGTCATGGCTACTGGACGGATAACAGCGTGAGGACATACATAGGAGCAGAAGTTACACTGGATACAGTTGTCAACATTCCATACAGGAACATTTACAGCAATACCGCGCTTCTCGTATGCGGAGGAACCGGATGGCGTAGAACCGTCAACGTAATCCTTGAATGCGGATACAGGCAGGTTGTTTCCTTCCTGAGCATTTACCTTGGACTGGATATTGTTTACGAAGTCAACAACATCTTTGCGTCCCTCAGTAACTACCTTGTAGTCAAGGCCTTCATCCTCGCAGTCAGACCAGCTTGCAGGAACCTCTACCTTGTGAACGCCCTTAGCGCCGGCATCGATTGCTGCCCAGTTCTTCATAACAACATCCTCGCCCTTGCGGCCGTAGGTTGCCTTTGCAGCTGCCTTCATCAGTTCATTTGCCTTCTCAGCAGGAATGATGCCTGTCAGCTCGAAGAATGCAGACTGAAGGATGGTATTGATACGGGTCGGGCCCATGCCGGTCTCGATACCGATCTTAACGCCGTCAATGGTGTAGAAGTTGATCTTGTGGTCTGCGATGAACTTCTTAACCTGTCCAGGCAGATGCTTCTCAAGGCCTTCCATATCCCATGGGCAGTTTAACAGGAAGGTACCGCCGTCAACCAGCTCCTGAACCATGTTGTACTTGCGTACATAGGAAGGATTATGACAGGCAACGAAGTTTGCCTGACGGATCAGGTAAGTGGATTTGATACGGCTGTGTCCGAAACGCAGGTGAGACATAGTAACACCGCCGGACTTCTTGGAGTCGTAATCAAAGTATGCCTGAGCGTACATATCTGTGTTGTCGCCGATGATCTTGATGGAGTTCTTGTTAGCGCCTACGGTACCGTCAGCGCCAAGGCCCCAGAACTTACAGTTGGTTGTTCCCTCTGGAGTGGTAACTAACGGAGCACCGATCTCCAGGGACAGATTGGTAACGTCGTCCACGATACCGATTGTGAATGGGCTCTTTGTCTCATTCTCAAATACGGCTACGATCTGAGCAGGTGTGGTATCCTTGGAACCTAAGCCGTAACGGCCGGTCTGGATCTTAACCTGATCGAATCTGCTACCCTTAAGAGCTGCAACAACGTCCAGATACAGAGGCTCGCCCATGGCGCCTGGCTCTTTGGTTCTGTCTAATACAGTGATGGTCTTAACAGACTCGGGAATTGCGTCGATCAGCGCCTGTGCGCAGAATGGTCTGTACAGACGAACCTTGACAACGCCAACCTTCTTTCCCTGTGCAGCCAGGTAATCAATGGTCTCCTCAATGGTATCATTTACAGAACCCATGGAAACGATGATATGCTCTGCATCAGCAGCGCCGTAGTAATTGAACAGCTTGTAGTTCGTGCCGATCTTGGCGTTTACCTTGTCCATGTACTCCTGAACGATAGCAGGAAGAGCATTATAGTAAGGATTGCAGGCCTCTCTTGCCTGGAAGAAGATATCGGGGTTCTGAGCGGAACCTCTGTGGCATGGATGGTTTGGATTCAGAGCGTTCTTGCGGAATGCTGCAATGGCATCCAGATCAGCCATATCCTTCAGATCCTCGTAATCCCAGGTCTCGATCTTCTGGATCTCATGAGATGTACGGAAACCGTCGAAGAAGTTGATGAAAGGAACTTTGCCCTTGATTGCTGCCAGATGAGCAACGGGAGTTAAGTCCATAACCTCCTGTACGCTGGATTCACACAGCATAGCACATCCGGTCTGACGACAGGCATAAACGTCGGAATGGTCACCGAAAATAGATAACGCATGGCTTGCCAGTGCACGGGCGGATACGTTAAATACGCCTGGCAGCTGCTCGCCTGCGATCTTGTAAAGGTTGGGGATCATCAGTAACAGACCCTGAGAAGCAGTATAGGTGGTGGTCAGCGCACCTGCTGCCAGAGAACCGTGTACAGCGCCTGCTGCACCAGCCTCAGACTGCATCTCTGTAATCTGAACCTCATGACCGAAGATGTTGGTTCTTCCGTCTGTTGCCCACTCATCTGTGGCTTCAGCCATAGGTGAAGATGGGGTAATCGGATAAATAGCCGCTACATCAGTAAATGCATAGGAAGCATGAGCTGCTGCATGGTTACCATCCATGGTTTTCATTTTTCTTGCCATTTTGATTTCCTCCTGCAATTAGTGAAATATGTATATGATAGTATACATTTAAGTCCGCCTGTAGGTCTTAGCCCCACGCAAACTGACCTGTATACTATTATAATCAATTATTTAACAAATTGCAAATGCTTAATTGCCATTACTGCAAAAAATACAATGTATACAGTATAATTTGTGCAGGTAGCAAAGAAACAGTCTCCCAACCGCTTTTATCCGAGAACGGTATGGGGACTGTTTCTTATTTTTTCATGATTTTTTATTGTTTTTCACTAAAAACCTATTCTGGTTTCACCGGCACTACTACCGGTGCCTCTCCTGGACCGGAAGCGGCTGTTGTAGCCGCCGTTTCTGCCTGGGACGTGGGGGCCGGGGCCGCCGATGACTCTGACGGCTTGGTGCTGCCCGGTCCGCCCGAAGAGGCTGCCGTTGTCCCGGTACTGCCTCCCGGCTGAGTTTCTGCAGCGCTGGAGGAGGGGGTATAGCCGTCAGGCATTCCGTCCACAGTAGGAGTAACTGTAGTCGCCTGGGTAGTGGTCTCTGCGGGATTTAACACTACGCCGCTGGTATTGCGGTGAACCACAGGCTTATGCCCCTTATAGGTAGTCTTGTGATCCAGTTCTCTGGAAATCTCCTTGCCATCCTTATAGATCACCTTATAGGTTTCCCACCGGCTGCCGGAACTTCCGCTGCTGACTGTTTTCTCTACTCCGGGTTCCAGTGTCTGATCCTCTACATACTCCGGCTCCGGCACTCCCAGATCCTCTACCTTTTTGGATTCCAGATCCCAGGTGATGCCATCATCCAGAATAGGAATACCGTATACGGATACGGTCACCTTCTGATCTGCGTAGCTTGCACGCAGGCCGATGGCTGTACTTGAGTTATTTATAAACTTAAAATCCGGCTGATCCCAGCTGACCGTAGCATCCCGTCCCGGTGTCACATAGCTGGGCTCAAAGGTGTGAGATCTGCGGGAGCTGATCTTCAGGCCGGCCTTGAACACGGCATTATAGAGGGTGGTGGAAACCTGACACACGCCGCCGCCGATCTCCTGAACCACCTCGCCGTTATTATAGGCGGCCGCACCCTTATAGCCCTTTGCCTCCGTACGCTGGCCAACCGTGCCGTTGAAGGAGAACTCCTCTCCCGGCTTCACTACTGTTCCGTTAAGTGCCTCCGCTGCCAGACGGATGTTGGTATTGCGGTTCTTATTTGACGTAGTCGTAGTAGTAAATGTACCGATGGTCTTATACTTCTCTTTTGCGCTTGCCGCTGTAATCTCCGGGGCCGTAACACTGCCGGAAGCTTCGATGCTGGCGTCAAACTTCTTTTCTGACAGGGCTTCTAAAATGTCGGAAGCCAGCTTATCCTGGTCAATGGCAAAGCCATTTTCCTCGCCGGAAAAAATAAACTTGCCGGAAGATGCATCAAATTTGTCAATGGAACCATTTTTTGCCTTTTTATCCCACTTGGCTGCGCAGGCTGCGGCCTCCGCTTTAGCCTGTTCCTCCAGTCCAGCAGTGTCAAGACTGTAGCTTTCCTGAGGTTCTCCGCTGTAGATCTCTTCTAACAGAGCGTCCACCTTGGCCTCCATCAGGTCGTTTACCTCATAAACATCTGATCCATAGGAAACGGTCATGCTCCATGGAAACTGCTTTAAAATTGCTTCCCTTGCCTGGCTCTTTGACATACCTGTAATGGAAACGCCGTCTACCGACACCTCCTTTTCCATCTCCGTCTCAGTCACAGATTCGGTCTGGCTCTGGGTCTCGGTTCCTCCGGTTTTCTTTTCCTTGAACGCCATGGCAATACAGGTAATGACTACAATCAGAATCACACCGGCAATGGCAATGACCTTGTAATTAGGCCCTTTTCTTCTGTGATGGCTGTTGCGCCTTGCGTTCTGCATGGCATTCATCCTGCCTGCCTGGCCGGAATGATAGGATGATGAACTCCGTGAACTGCCGCGCCCTGCGTTTCCCGCCCCAGTGTTTCTTGAGGTGGTTCCCCGTGAGGCGCCGTGCCCTCTATCTGAACCTTTCGCGCGGCTTCTGCCTGCAGAAGAGCTGCGGTTCCTGCTGTTGTTTTCTAACTGATTCATTTTCCTCACACCTTGTTTAAAATACTTTTTCGTTATTCACAGCTTGTAGTATAACATACTTTACTCAAAATGGAACCGCCTTTTTATATTTTTTTCCTGCGAGTTTCTTCATTTATGAATTTACTGTTACCATATATAAATGAAATATTATGAAACTGTTACCAAAGTATTTCGGAGACCTTTTAACGCTTGATTCATCCCTTGTTTCCATCTGTTTCCAGGCGGCTGCCGGACGCCGTCGCCTTTGACAGCTGCAGCACGATCTCGCTGAAATACCGGGCAGGAACATGGTCCAGAAAAAGCGCCTTGTTATCATCCGCTTCATCGTACACATAACTTCCCCGCTTCACCTCTCCCGCACGGTAAAACCGGACGCTCTCTACCGTAACCTCCTCGTTCTGCCCGGCTATATAGGTACCTGAAAAGTGAAGCTCTGCTCCCAATTCTCTGTCCTCCCGGTAAAATTCAAAGAAGCAGCCTGCATCCTGAACGGAACCTGTATACCAGCCAAGAGACTGCATTTTTCCTATCAGAGAAAGGTCGTTCATCTGTATGCCCTCAAAGCGCTCCAGAGATTTTTTCCCTTTTTCTTCCTCTTCCAGCCGGTACACCGGCCGGTCTAACTGGGAAATAGGCTGAATGATCTCATAGTCCTCCAGCTGCCCCTTCCATGCCTCCAATTCCTCCTTCGTAAGCTCCACGGGATGAACCAGGCCGATCCTTGCCTCCTTCGGCAGCTCATATTCCTCCTCATCTGCTGTGTTTAGGGATCCGTCCTCCATGTAGCGGAAACTGTCGGTCAGCGTTTCTTCCTTATATATTCCCCAGATCAGGCCAATGGCAAAGGGGTGCATCACAGGCTTTTTCGTAAAGAGAGCCAGCCAGTCTTCCTTCTTCCACAGACGCTTGGCAGAAAGCGCCTGTTCCAGCCGCTGTTTCTGATTGGAAACCACAGCTTTCATCTGCTTTTTCATGGATTTAAATTCCTCATAGGCCAGCGCCGCTTTCTCCTGCTCATCACGCTTACCGGGAGCCGGCATATTTTTAAGCTTTTTGCCTTCCTGATCTCTTACCTGTATCTCCAGCTCCGGGGTAATGGTTACAATAAATGACCTTGACCCATAGTCAAACTGCCGCTCCATCCGCTCATCAAATCCCAGATCCGGCACAATCCGGTCAGAGAGTTCCTCTCTGGTCATCCCAAGCTGGGAAGCGGCAAAATCCAGGGCATTGGAGGCCGCGGCCCTGATCTGGCGGAATTTAAATTTTGAAGCGATGCTGTCTACCTTTAAAAGCGCCTCCGGTTCTGGACTCAGGGCAAGTGCGCGGACGGCTTCACAGGCCATGGCTCCTCGTGCATTCGCCGGCCATTCCTGGATCTGATGGGACAGTTTTTTAACCATCAAACTGCCGCCATGGACAGCTGCTGCATACAGAACCCATTTTTTCTTGGCCTCCGCCCCCTGCTCCATCCAGCGGTCGAACAACTCATTGACATAAACAGCAAGCTCTGTTTCATTTAAATCCTCTGCCAGAAAAGCGGCGTCCTGGCTGACTCCAGGATTCGATCCCATACCGGCATAGCTAAGAAGGAACGCCTGAAGGTACTCATCCCCGGCGGTTTCTCCATTCTTTCGGCGCACCTGAGGAAAGGGGGTCTCAAACGCCCAGGACAGCGTCCGTTTTTTGCCGCCTTTATGAAGATTTTTCACCAGTTCCTCCTTCTTTAACGTCCCGCCTGCGGCTGCACCTGTGCCGTTCTCCTGTCCGTCTTCCTGAGCCAGAACCTGAAGCAGAAGCTTTCGCACCTTGGCATTTTTTTCCTTTTCCAGGGCCGTTTCCAAATCAGGACGGTCCCCCGGGTCGTTCCAGGCTGCCAAGGTGCAGACGGCCATTTCCCTTGGCCCTGCTTTTTTATCGGAAAGAAGGGCTTTTATATCCTCTCTCCACTCTCTCTTTTCTTCCAGAATATGTAAAAGCTCTGAACGGACGGTTTTGGCCGTATCCTGGGTATAGGAAAGAATCTCTCTGCGGCAGGTTTCCGGCAGCAGGGCCATGGTCATCAGGCCCAGACGGCGTCCCTCTGCCTCCGACCGGCGGAACGCCTCAGCGACAGCCTGGGGATCTTCCTGAAGCTTTGGAAGAAATACCTTGCGGGAAGCCATATCATAACAACGCGTCTTTGCATCCTCACTGTAAAGTGATTTTAAATTCAGGACAAAGGTCTTGATCAGATGCAGAACGTCCATTCCGGCATCCTCCATATCCTTGAAAAATTCGGCAAAAGCGGCCTCATCATTTCCCAAAAAAGGATTGCCTGATGATCCAGATGCAAAATAATACCCCTCCTGCCGCAGGAAAATGCAGGCCATACAGCGTTTCACAAACGCCCTGTTTTCCGGTTCCGCTTCACATTGTGCTATCTTATCCCTTAAGCGGTAGCCCCGGTAATAATTTGCATTTTTTACCATATCTTCCTCATAGGGATACAGCGCAGACAGCGGGGCGCTGCCCTGTAAGTATTCCCTCAGCACTGCCGTCTCCGGGCCGTTATCACCTGTCAGCGCCTCTATAACCTCAGCGTTTCTTTGGCGGTTCACCTCAGGCTGGAGCTGCCTATACAAGGCTGTGTCCTTTTCGCGGATCACCTGCATTAAACGGCCAAGCCTGTCCATGTCTGCCCTTTTCAGATATTCCAGATATACTTCCCTGTTCTGCCTGAACTGATATTTTAAGATATTACTGTAATTTTTTAAAGCAGCCCAGGCAATATATGCGCCTGTATCCAGATGAAAGACCTGGTCAAAATCACCGCCCCGCTGTCTGAGGTCTCCGCGGATATCCATTTCCTCCATAGCCATAAGAGCCTGCTCCATATTGGAAGCGAGAAACAGTTCTGCCGTTCTTTTTAAACAGGGAGAGCATTTCATATTTACAAACGCTGTGCCGCATATGATCCGGGTCAGAAGATCATCTTTTGCTATGGGACCGGCCATGGAGCAGACCGCCTCGGTCAGCGGCCCCTGCTCTAAGGCTGTACAAACCTGATTTTTCTGGCTTTCCGAGAGGGACGGGGGGAGCATACTTTCCACCGTTGATACTGCGATTCTCTCATAACGCCTCATAAGCTCCCCGTCCTGCTCATCCATTTCCTCTGACTCTGTTTTCGGATACCGCATTATGAAATAGATTGCTAAGAGAATCAGGCTGCCATTGCTCCATTTTCCTGTGCAGAAATCCAGGGCCGTTTTGATTATTTCAGGAGTTTTTGCCTCCTTCCGGATCCGATCCATCCAGCGGGATGTGAGCATATATTTGTTTCTTCCGATCACTTCCCCTGCCACAGACAGCCATTCTTCCTGCTTAAGTCCCCAGTAATAGCCGTATGTCTTCATAAAGTCGATACCCCAGTAATTTATGTCTGCCATGGCTGCGCAGGTCGACTGTCCCAGAGCAAAAAATACGCGGATCAGCTTTTCGGCTTCTTCCTTCCGTTTTTCACTGATACTGCAAAACAGCTGGCTGCCGGGTCTTACACACTCAGAAGGGAGCGTATAAAAATCCCGTTTTTCCAGGTCATCCAGGACTTCCTGCCCCTTTTCCCCGGAAAGGTATGCCTCTACCTGCTCCCTTTCCTTTTCAGACAATCCGATGGGTTCCAGACTCTCCATGATCTTATCCGTATAGGATTTCTGTGAATGTATCATAGTATTTATCCTCCTTCGCCCGCTTCATAACCTTTGAAGCGTTTTTTCCTGATGTAATAGGCTTCTGCCAGGTCAAAGTCTGTTTTCTGCTTTGCCAGATACAGGTATTCCGTCAGTTTCGTGTATATTTCCATATCCGGGCCATGTTCCGGGTGAAGGCTGTGTCTGAGGGCTTCAAGCTGAACCTCCAGTTCCTTCAGCTGTTCGCCAAGAACGCTTAACCCGCTCTGTTGCGCCTGTTTCTCCCAGCGTTTCAGTCCTTTTATAGTGCTGTCGTGGACGGTGTCAAACCCGCTCTGATAGAGATCTTCCAGCTGCTGGCGGACATTATCTAAAAGTTCCCTTGTCTGGTGAATGGCCTGCATCCTGAGCAGGGCCTTTGTATCCGGCGGCGCTTCTGTATCCGATATCTCCCCTCCTTCCATTCCTTCGCTGTCCGGCGGTTCTTCAGAAACCGGCTCCCACCAGAACAGCTCCAGCGGATGCAGGCACAGCCGTCCGTCCTTCAGATACAGTTTTCCCGCGATCACAGGCGGGGCTGATTCTCCCTGTCTTTCTACCTGTGCAGCAGTCCGTTCCAGATAACGGATGTTGGCATCCTCCTGTTTATCATAGGCCAGTTCTACCAGAAGCTCCCGGCCCGCCTGATCCATAACTGCCATGGAAAATTTCTGTTCTGTCCCGGAAAACTCTGCCCGGCCCCAGATAGCGGCGCGGATCAGCACTACCCGTACCCGCTCTTCCTCCGGCTGCAGCCAACCGCCCCGAAACGGACACTGTTCTTTAAAAAGCCGGCCAAAATCATCGTAAACCCAGGATTGGCCATCCGTGGCCTGAAACCCGTTGTTTCCAGTAATCCGGACCTGAGTGTCCTGGCTGGATGAAAGACGCCCCGTTTTTCCTGCTTTGGCCTGTTCCAGATAGAGCCTTGCGCCTGCCAGCTGTTTCAAGGTCAGGGGAAGCCCCCAGGGAACGGCTGCTTTTTCCTCCCTCCCCCGCTTTTTCCCACTGTCATAAAAAACAGGACGGGCGCTGGTATAGGTGTACCACTCCTTTGTTTTCTCCTCCAGAAAATATATGGTTTCTCCCTCATATCCGTTTTTACTCTTAAAATATTCCGCCGTAAGCCCAACCAGATGCAAGGTTCCTGCAGGTTCATACTCCATTCGGAACACTCCCCCCAGCTCCTGCGCCTCCCTGGCTGTCCGGACCCGGCTTAAACGGCAGAGACGGCTATACAGGCGGGCGCTCTCCTCCATGAGGGCGGCAGCACTTACCGATGCCCGGCGGCGAAAGTATGCCTCATAGCCCGTGTGCAGGCTTCTAAAGCTGTCCTCAAAGGATGCCAGATCCTCATTATGGCTGATTACAGCCAGCCGTTCCAGAGAGTCCGCACTCTGAAAAGCGGTGCGGGAAAGGCCGGATGCAAATATATCCTCCAGCACTTTTTTCATTTCCAGCGCCCGCTCCCGGATGCGCTCCAGATCCATCCCTTCCGTCTCCTTCTGCTCAAACTCTTCCTCATGAAACTTCTCCGCTTCCAGACGGCACCAGATGGCTGCTGCTGCTCTGTGGGGACAGAAATCCTTTTTCCGGCAGCTGCAGGACGAATATTCAAGCGGCCAAAGAAATCTGACCCGGATATCGGAGTCGGGAAGCTCTACCGTCACCACACTTGAACGAGTGATGTGAGCCCGGACTCCCGTCCGAATTTGCCCCAGTACCTCCTTCAGGCGGCGGGGGCCTAATGTGCGGATGAGTCTGGCGGGGGGAATATCTATGACGGCTGACCAGACCCGCTGTGAGGAAACGTCCGGTGTCTCAGAAGGTTCTTTGGAACTGTCTTTCTTTTCTCCCCCCTGGGCATCCGAACTATAGAGTTCCCTCAGAGCCAGCACTGCCTGCACCATATGCCTGCATACAGACCGCGAAGGACAGCTGCAGCTGCTTTCTGCAAGCACCGGCTTTACCGCCACCTCTTCTTCCCCTGTTTTTACCCGTATTTCATTTTCCCCGGTTTCCAGAACCTGAACCGGGATGGTTTCCATATCCTTATGAGCCCGTTTGACGGTGCCCCTGTTGCTGATGCCGGACAGATATTCGTCATCTGCCCCGGCCAGTATCGTCTTCCAGTCTGTCATGCTATGATCTTTCCCATCCATTCTGCCAGCTGCTCCGGCGTCATGGCTCCTACATGAGCCCCCAGCCGGGCCATATGTTCTGCCGCATTTCTGTCATATACAGGCTCTGCTTCATGATCCAGCGCAGTCAGGGCAACAAACTTCGCCCCGCTTTCCACGATATCTTTTACTGCGCCGAGCATATTCTGATAGCTGCCGCCCTCATAGAGATCGGATACCAGCACCATCACTGTCCTTGCAGGACTTTCCATCAGCGTCTCGCAGTAGCGCAAAGCCCCTCCAATGTCCGTTCCTCCCCCCAGCTGGACGCTCATTAACGTTTCTACCGGATCCTCCACATATCCGCTTAAATCCACCACGCTGGTATCAAAAATTACCAGCCGCACATCCATTACCGGCAGTCTGGCAAAAATTCCGGCCATCACGGCGCTGTGGATCACGCTGTCCAGCATGGAGCCGCTTTCGTCCACACAGAGAATCACCCTCCAGGGGCTGTGGCGTTTGAGCCTGCCGTAAAAATATACATCTTTTAAGAGCAGCTGTTTTTTCTCTGTATCATAATGCTTCAGATTCATCCGTATGGTCCTTTTTATATCCAGATTGCGCACAGAGCGCACCGGGCTGCCGGACGAACGGTCAATGCGTCCCGTAAGGGCGGGGCGGATCTCCTGCTCCATCTGCTTTGCAAGCTCCAGCGCCACTTTTCTTACCACTTCCCTTGCCATCTCAAGAACCGGCCCCTTCATCATGGATTTCAGCTCCAGAACCATTTTCAGGAGTTCTCTGTTGGGCTCCATGCGCTTTAATACCTCAGGATCTGTGAGAAGTTCTGTCATTCCATATTTTTCCAGAGCATGGCGCTCCATGATTTCTGCGGTTGATTTCGGAAAGAGACGACGCAGCTTTTCGATCCAGGAAGGCACCGTAAGCTCCGACGCTCCGGTTCCTCCCCTCCGCTCCTTTCGTATGTCCTGATCTTCCCCATATTCTCTGGAATAGAGAAAATCCAGAACCTGATCCATTTCCTCATAGGGCAGCTTTCCCGGCGTGAAGCCTACGGCCCCGTCAGAATACCTCCCCAGGGCCAGACGCCACCGGTTCAGTATCTCCTTTTCATCCCTCATCCTGTTTTTCCTCCATGGCCGTTTTTACATATTCTTCCAGTTCCTTTCCATAGGATAATACTCCGGGAAGCACCGGCTGTCCGCCTGTTTCCAGTCGTTTTTCACCATGAAGTCCGGCTGCAAGGCTGCCGATCCGGCGCAGCTCCCCTGGAGTAAAGCAGCCGAAAGCCAGACGCAGCTGGGGAAGCAGCTCCATAAATTCGCCATCTTCAACCTCTCCGAAAAAATAATCCAGCATAGCGATAAAACCATTTTCCGCAAATACAAGATCCCTGGCCGTGAAGAAAACACCTCTGAAAAAAAGCGCCGTCTTAAGAAGCCTGTCGCGGGTACCTGACAGGTATCCTCTTGCAGCCTGCTCTGCCTCCCCGGCCTCCTCTCTCCCGCTTCCGTACAGGATTCCGTGAATACAGCCTTCCAGCCCCGGATGAAGGTCTCCATCCTCTCTCATCCGTCCCAGCGCATCAAAATAGTCCTCACGGCTGCAGCCAGGGCGTCCTCCGGTCTGGTACAGCAGCTTCAGGGCTTTCATGGTCATATCCAGATCCTCTTCCCTGATTCGGGTCATAGAGGGAAGAAGAATCACCAGCTTTTCATAGCAGCCCTCGATCAGCTTCTCAAAGGGGAGGAACACACGATAAAGCCCCTGCAGTTCCTGCAGCATACGCAGGCGGGACAATGCCTCTGCCACCGCATAAAACCGGGTGTCCTCCAAAATAATCCGGCTCACTGTCTCATAAACCGGCTCCATCTCCCGCTCCAGCCCCATTTCAAAGGCAGACGTTAAAAGGAGCGCCGCCTTTTCGGCATCCTGTTCCTGCTTCAGCCGTTCTCTTGCCAGGCTGACCGCCGCCTCTTCTATGGTGGCTCCATGAACCGATACGTCCATAAGGGCCGCCCCTGTGGAAGGCCGCCAGCCATAGACCCAGGTTTCCCGCATCATATTCCGGTCGCGATTCAGGCGCAGATCCGGCCCTCTTGTCTTTCTGGCAAAATCAGCCCCAAGAAACAGAAGGCGGTTGAAAAATTTGCTCTCATCTCTGTGCTTTTGATTGGAGAAGGGTGTCAGGATCCGTTTGGCCTCCAGAGCCGACCGGCTGCGGATCCCAAAGCCGGCGCACTGACGCTCAAAATCCCGGATCAGAGGCGGAACCTGCGCCTGATCGCAAAGCTTTCCCAGACGTGTGCCGGTCATACATTTTTTAAGAATCCTCAGCGGCCGATCCGTGGAAAGCGTACATTCTCCCTTTATAAAAGAAGCCAAAACAGCGTCCTTCAGTTCCCAGGCTCCCGGCTCTTTCTTTTCGCGGAGCATGGCCAGACCTCTGGCCTGTTCTAAAGCGCAGATCTCGTCATAAGCAGTAGGAACGCCCTCCCTTTGCCTTCCCTCCCGACCGGTCTCGATCAGAAAGTCCAGAACAGCCTCTTCATAGACGCCGTTTTCAGGGCCGATATGTTCCAGTTTTTCCCATATTTTCTGATAAAATCCGGGAAAAGGCATACCGCTGGCATATCCGCTCCAGGCATCGGTTTCCTCCATGGAATAGGGCATAAGGTAAACGCCTTCCTCCCCGTTCAGACCAGAGGCAGCACGGTCGGAAGTTTTTCCTGTCAGGGCTGCCGGTTCCGTTTCTGATACCCTTTCCTCCCTGGATTTTCTAATGTATTCCTCCAGGCCTGGCGTATGGAATCCGCCCGTTACCGCCAGCACCCGTCCATTTTCTCCCAGTTCCCTGGCCTTCTTTAAAAGCTTTCCTGCCATGAAGCGTTCTCTGGCTTCACAGCCTTCGCTCCTTATCTGTTCTGGGGGCGTATCCTCCCGGATGATCCTGCAATAGCCAAGGAGCATTTGAAACCATTTCTCATCCTCCATCCTAAGGCCGCGGATCTCAAAATACTTCTCCCAGAATTCCTCAAAGGAACGCAGTCCCGTCCGCTCACAGAGCCGGTCCCAAAACTGACTGCCCGATAACAGCCTGTCCCCGCTGCTTCCCTTTGTGCGGCTTTCTTCACAGGCTGCCAGGATCTCCCGGTAGGGCAGATCCATAAAACAGCTCTCGATCCCCAGTGTCTTACATTCCCGCAGGGCCGCCAGTTCCGGCGAGTAGTCCAAAAAAGGATAGTAGCATTTATAATATCCCTCTTTGTCCCCGATCTCCCCTTTTATATCCTGGTAGGAACAGTACACCGCAAAAGGCGCTTTTGTATCTTCATGGGTCATCACAGGAATCAGGGACTGTGCATTTTCAGGCCCTTCGATCAGCACCGCATCCGGTTTCAGCCGCCGGATCATCCTTCTTATATGCCAGGCACAGGCGGGACTGTGATGCCGCACAGGAAGAAGGATTATTTCAGCCATTTCCTTGCTTCGTAATATCTGCTCCATATTCCGCCCTCTCTGCTGCTCTTATCCCGGATCACGGTAGAAAAATATGCTCTCACCTTCTCCAGATCGTCCTTATTTTCCTTGGAAACAGCGCCTGTCAGGTTCTGAACCAAGCAGTCCACATCCATCGTACCGTCCCCATAATAGTACCCGGAGATCATGGTCTGATAATACACGGATACCGCCTCTGCCGTACTCATCACAGCTGCCGGCCGGTCAATACGATGACCTAAAGACGAAACGCCCTCCCGCAGTTCATGATAGGTAGACGCTAAAAGTTCCGCCGCATCCTCATCCGGCTCCATTTCCACATGATTTTCCCTTGCAAGGCTCTCCACTTCATTTAAAATAATCTGTTTTTCCATGGCAGCCTCGCGGATCGGCTGAACGGTTTCAAAATTGAAACGGCGTTTTAACGCGCTGCTCATCTCATTGACGCCCTTATCCCTGGTATTGGCCGTTCCAATCACGTTAAAACCGGGAGCAGCAAAGAGGAACCCCTCGTCTCCCAGCTCCGGGATATTTAACAGCTTGTCGCTCAGTACACTGATCAGGCTGTCCTGGATTTCCGCCGGTGTACGGGTGATTTCCTCAAAACGGGTGATGATCCCTTTTTCCATCCCCGTATAAAGAGGCGCAGGAACCAGCGCCCTGCGATCCGGCCCATTTGCCAGCAAAAGGGCGTAATTCCAGGAATATTTGATCATATCCTCCGTGGTTCCGGCAGTACCCTGAATGGTATTTGTACTGACACCGCTGATAGCCGCAGAAAGCAGCTCCGACAGCATGGTCTTTGCAGTACCCGGCTCTCCTACCAGCATAAGGCCCCTGTTTCCGGCCAAAGTAACGATGCTCCGTTCCACCAGGGCATCATTGCCGAAATACTTCCTGCGGATCCGGCAAACGCCGCCGGAATAATGGATTTCCTTCTGGCTTCCCAGAATAAACGTCCGTACTGCTTTTGGGGAAAGTTTCCAGTTCTCAGGGCGGAGGCCGCTGTCATTTTCCCTCAGTGCCTTGAGTTCTTCCTGATACCGGGTTTCTACCGGCGGTTTGATCCATTTCTGCTCCATCTGTCGTGTCCTCCATCTAAACTGTAAGCAACGATTCAGCCATGCCATCGTCTTGTTTTCAAAAAGCATGAAAGCAAGAAGCTTTGGCTATCCTCCCTATGTCAATTTGTACAGAAATATGCTTATGTAAGCCAGCTTGCAGCACATAGTTTTGCACAGATTGCCCCATGGCCGAACAGTTACAACGGTAATAGGAAATATATGTCTCAGTATAGCAAATTTCTCCATACTGTGCTACTATATAATAAGTAAAAGAAACAAAAAGGAAGGGAAAACCAATGGGGCTTATTGATCTGCACGTTCACTCTGACGCTTCTGACGGAAGCTTTCCCCCAGCCCAGGTAGTGGCTCTGGCGAAGGAGGCCGGCCTTAAGGCCATAGCTTTAACAGACCATGATACTACGGCTGGGATCCCGGAGGCTTTAAAGGCTGGAGAAGAGTCAGGGATAGAAGTAATACCCGGCATCGAGGTATCCAGCCATTATGAGGGGCATGAGATCCATATTCTGGGATTGTTCGTAGATCCATCGGATCAGGGACTGGCGGATTTTCTCCAGGAGATGCGCAGCCGCCGCGGCCGCCGCAACGAGGAAATGCTTCACAGGCTGGCAGCGGACGGCATTTCATTCACAGCCTGCGAGCTTTACGGGAACAACCCTGATACCGTAATCACAAGAGCGCATATTGCCCGGGCCATGGTTCAGAAGGGAATCTGCTCATCCGTGGAACAGGCGTTTAAAAAATACCTGAATTATGGCGGCCCCTACTGTCCGCCCAAGGAGTACATGGAACCGGAAGCCGTGGTAAACATACTCCTGAAAAACGGAGCATTTGCAGCTTTGGCCCATCCGTTTTTATATAAGCTGGGGGATAAGAAAACCGAATCTCTCATCGCCCGCCTGGCAGACATGGGTATGAAAGGCCTGGAGGTCTACCACTCCTCCAACCACAGGTCAGAAAGCCGCAAGCTTCAGGAAATGGCGTATCGATACAGTCTTTTCCCCACCGGCGGCTCTGATTTTCACGGAACCTGCAAACCCGATATCGCTATTGGAAAAGGCCGGGGCGGACTGCGGGTATCTGAACTTCTTCTTAACGACATCAAACATTGTATTTCTTGTAACGGTCTGGTATAATCGGGCTGTGGGGCATATTACCCGGACAAAAAAGGAGGATGCTGTATGAAAGTCCAGAATGTTACAGATGTAGAGAAATTTTTTAAAGTGATCGACGAATGTAAGGGAACCGTAGAGCTGGTATCTCCTGAGGGCGACCGCATAAACTTAAAATCAAAACTGGCCCAGTACCTGTCCATTGCCTCCATCTTCGCCAACGGCTATATCAGAGAGCTGGATCTGGTGGCCCATGAGAAGGAGGATATTGAACGGCTGATCAAATTTATGTATCAGGGCGAGTGAAAAAACGAGCAGGATTAAACCCCAAAGGCGATACTGTCAAAGGTATAAGCCTTTGGGGTTTTATATATCAAAAACAGACCTCCATCAGCCAATGCATGGATTAAATACATACTTTTTCGGCTGATAAAGATCTGTTTTTAAATTCCTATCCTATATTATGCTCCCCGTCTTCACTCACCGTTACAGGACATTGTGTCTCTTCTTTTTCTTTCACTTTCCGCTTCAGTCGTTCATTCACCTCATCCCTCAAAAGGGTATAAAGCACTGAACAAAGGGGGATAAAGATCAGCATACCGGGAACTCCCATCATGCTGCCGCCCAGGGTAACGGCGGCAAGAACCCAGATGGATGGAAGTCCTACTGAGTTTCCTACCACATGGGGATAAATCAGATTTCCTTCGATCTGCTGAAGTACGAAAAATACCACGCTAAAGAGCAGAGCATCCATAGGGGAGGTGATGAGCATTAAAAAAGCTCCTATTCCCCAGCCGATAAAAGCTCCGAACACCGGGATCAGCGCCGTAAAGGCGATGAGAACACCGACTAAAAGCGCGTAGGGCAGATCCAGAATCATAAGGACAGCAAAAAACATTGAACCCAGGATCACCGCCTCCACACACTGGCCTGCAAGAAAACTTGAAAATGTCTTTGAGGTCAGAGCGGCGATCCGCAGAGTCTCTTCTACTACCGATTCCGGCAGAAACGCCCTTAAAAGTTTCTTCATCTGACGGCTTAAATTTTCCTTTTGAAGCAGAATATACATGGAAAAAATAAAGCCGATCAGGAAGGTAGACATCCCGCTTACAATGGAAACAGCGGCGGAAACAGTGGTATCCAGCATGGAACTGGCGCCATTCTTCAAAAACAAAAGGGTCTCATTCAGAATCTTTGGCCAGTCAATATGCACCTGTTCAATCTGCGTCAGTATCTGAGGATTTTCCGCAAAAAGCCGTTCCAGCTGTTCCCTGACCTCCACAAAAAATACGGGGATGCTGTTTTGGAGGCTCCAGAGCGTCCGAACCAGCTGGGGCATCACAACAAACATGACCAGAAACAGCACACCTGCTACGAAGAGGATCGAAGCGATCAGGCTGAGAGGGCGTTTTAAGCGGCTGTTCTTTTTAAACACCCGATCCAGGCTTGTCTCAATCCAGCGCATGGGCACATTCAGGATAAAGGCAATAACTGCGCCAAGTATGAAAGGGGCGGCCATGTGTACGGCAGAAGCCAGAAGCTCCAGCACTCTTGTATAATTGATGCCTACAATGACTGTTACCACAGTAAAAAGGATCAGTCCCCGAATTTTATTGATAGTATCACGATTAAATTCCATTCTTATTTCCTTTTCTTTATAATTTTCCCGTTTCTTCCAGGAAAACAAGGCGGATCTGCTCTCTTGTTCCTTTAAAGGTTCCCTGAGCCATCAAGGCGCTGCCCCCGCCCCGGCCGTCAAGCCTTGCATTCATGGCTTTGCTCAAAGCCCTCATATCCGCCTGACTGCTGCCAAGAGCATACTGATAAATGCCATCGGAGTCATTTCCGGAAAATACCCCTGCGATCTTCCCCTTATTCTGCTCATAAAGCAGAGTGGCAAACTGACGCAGCTGCATCGGCTCCATGCCTTCCTCAAAAAACTCCTCGGCCCCCTGGCTCTCAGGACATACCGCCAGCTTTAACCGGAAGATCTTCTGCCACATTTCCCCAATCTGTCCATCTTTGTGCTGACCTTCATTTTTCAGCTTCTCCACTGCCTCCGGCACCAGCGCTACCTTGGCGGAAAGCAGGTTGGAAATGCGGATCTCATCCTTTAAGCGCTCTCTGTAATCAAGAAGGGCCAGACGGCCGCAGAGCATGGAAATGCGCACGCCGCCCTTATAGTGGATCATAGTCCTTGTCTTAATTATACCCACCTCGCCGGTGTTTTCTACATGGGTGCCGCAGCAGGCGCATACGTCCGCGCCGGGGATCTCTACAATCCGCACCTGGCCTGTGAGCTCTTTTTTGCTTCTGTAATCCAGTGCATCCAGCTCCTTTGATTCGGGATAGAGCGCCTTAACCGGCACGTTGGCATAGATGATCTCATTTGCCTCGTCCTCCAGCGCTTCCAGCTGCTTTTGAGTGAGTACGCCGTTAAAATCAATGGTGACTTCCTCTGTCCCCATATGGAACCCCACATTGTCATAGCCATAATGCTTATGCACAAGGCCGGACAAAATATGCTCCCCCGTATGCTGCTGCATCAGGTCATAACGTCTTTGCCAGTCGATCACTCCCTCGGCCAGTATCCCTGTCTCAATGGGAGCCGCCAGTTCATGTATAATCTCCCCTCCGCGCTCATGTACGCTTAAAACAGGGATGCCGTTGACTGTTCCCGTATCATAGGGCTGTCCGCCTCCTTCAGGATAAAAAGCGGTCTGGTTAAAGACGGCTTCCCAGGTGCCTTTCTTTGAAGCTGTGCATTTTAACACGGTACACATAAAACTTTTTACATAAGGTGATCCGTAGTATAAACGGTTTTGGTCCATTTTTCCTCCTCCGGTCCGATCTGTTGTTCCGGTTTCTTTACACTTTTGCCCGGAACAGGACTCTAACCGATTATACTACATTTTGTCAGGCTCTTCCATTTAATTTTTTCTAAAATTTTTCCTTCTGATCAGAAACATGAGCAAGCTTTCCTACATATGATACATTGTAATCAAACCTTTATGGAGGAACAACAATGAGTGATGTAGCAGCAACAAATTGCGGATGCGACTGCGGGTGCGGATGCCAGTCGGGAGGCGGCTTTAATATTATCTGGCTGATCCTGATCCTGTGCTGCTGTGGCGGCGGTGGCTTTGGAGGCGGATGCTGTGACAACAACCGCGGCGGATGCGACATCATCTGGATCCTTTTGATCCTGTGCTTCTGCGGCGGCGGAAACAGTTTCTGCTGATTCCACAGTATGTCCTAAGCCAGCACCGGAACCTTTTGTTCCCCGAACATAAGGCCGACGGCCGACGGATGCGGGTATGCGTCTGAAGGCCGGCGGCCTTGTTCTTTTGCCTTACCAGGAACTGTCAAGCAGTTTCCTCAAAAAAAGCCGGCGCAAGTGCCGGCCTTTTTCATTCCTACTCTCCCATAGTCTCTGCCGGCCACGGCCCTGCCGATCCAGGGTTTTTCCTGTCCCGGTTTTTCCCGCCCCGTTTTTTCTTATCCTGATTCTGCCTTAAAAGACAGGCCTCATCGATTTCATAAACTGCATTTCCATCTATAATAAGCTTTGCATACATTTTCCGTCTCTCCTTTTCTTTTGCCGGATGCGCACGTTCGCTCCGGCACATCAGGGCCAAAGCGGCTGCCCTGCTATAATATATGCATGGGACACAAGAGAGCCGCATATGTTTAAAACAAAGTATGGAAACAGGTGAAAATGCTTATGGTTTCCTCTGAGGAAAACAGCGATTATAAACTGACCGATCTGGACTATCTCATCGGCGACCACCATCTTCAGATGATAAAAGCGGCTCTCCCCTTTTTTGACGTGCCGCAGCAGCGGGCCGTATCTGTATTTGTAAAGTTTCAGGAGCTGAAAAAAACGTTTGAGCTTTTTGAGACAGAGGAAGTGGCTTCCATGGGAATCTGCTCTCTGGAACAGCCTCAGTCCCGCGGCTCCGTCCGGGATCTTTTAAAGGCCATCCGCCCTTATGCCAATCCCATGGAGCAGGATCTGATCGATATGACCGGAGCGTTTATGGAAGGGCAGACGCCCATGGAACAGCTGCGCCGTTTTTTATCTCCGGAGCAGCAGTCCCGCTTTGAGACCATGCAGATGGTGATCACAGCTCTGCAGGCCATGGCATAGCAGTATAAACATTAAGGTTTGGCACTATCAGCCGGAAAGGATTACATAGCCTATGGATAACAGTTGGAAAAATGATCCGAGACTAAAAGCCATGGATAAGGAAAAACTGGATCTTCTGACCCGCTTTGCAGATCAGGTAAGCCAGTCAGAAAAAGAGCAGCTTCCCCAGGCTCTCATGGCCATCCATAGCGAGGCCAGAAAGCAGGGAATCCGCTTTAACGACAAGGAAACCGCTCTCCTTGTCAATATTCTCAGTGCCCATATGGCGCCCCAGGAGAGAAAGAAGATCGATCTCTTAAAAATGCTGTCAAAGAAAATAGTTGGAAAATGAGTGCTGCAGGAAATAACGGACGGCAGAAACAGATGCAGCCGCCCGTTATTTCCCTGCGCCCTTTCATTCTCCATTTTTCGGGCAGGCACCGTCTCCTGCAACGCCTCATTTTTTGGTTCCATGTAAGGCCTGACGTATAATATAGGATGCCTGATCCGCTTCCTTTTTGTCCGCATAAATATAATATGTGTCCAGCCGTCTAAGCGTATCTCCCCACGCCGTGGTTCGCCCTCTGCCCATCACATTCATACTGGCTCCATTTTCCAGTTTAGTTTTAAACGGAATCCCCTGCTCTCTCAGGGCTGTCACTGCGCGAAAATACTGTTCCTGATCCATTGTCACAAAAACTTCTTTCTTCTGAAATCCAAACATGAAAACCTCCTTTTCGATTTTGTTTCTGCGCTTATATCCTTATATTATATCATGTCTTTTTTATAAAGTCTCTTATATCCTCCTTTTGAATATCCATGTATATTTCCTTTGAAACCGTCTCGACTTTCTTTACGGATGTGCCGCCCGGCAAAAAACATGATATAATGCCATATGTTTAAGCGCTTAAACAGACCGGAGGTAAAATAATTTTGGAACATATGAAACAGGATATCTCACGACTGCAGTATGAATTCAAAGAGTGTCAAAAACTGTTTACTGCATTGGGAGATGAAACGCGCCAATATCTCTTATGCGTTCTGCTTAACTGTGACTGCCAGGGAAGCAGGGTGATCGAGCTGGCGGAAAAGACCCATTTGTCACGGCCGGCCATTTCACATCATATGCAGATCTTAAAGGATGCAGGCATTGTAAAGTCCCGAAAGGATGGAACGTGTATTTACTACTATTTAGATCCTGATAAGCAAAAAATAGGGCAGATGGAGCACCTTTTTTCTGAAATCAAACGGATCGCAGGACAGGCTCCTGACAGGAGCGGAACGGACAGGTTATAGCCTGTAAACAAGCAAGGAGGAATCAGCTATCATGGAATTGTTAGAAGCCATTGAGAAAAGACATTCAGTACGTTCATACGAGGATCGGGAAATAGCCCCAGCCGTCAGGGATGAATTATCCGCTTTTATACAGCAGTGCAATCAGGAAAGCGGGCTGCATATGCAGCTGGTTTTAAATGAACCCAAAGCCTTTGGCAGTTTTAAGGCACATTACGGAACCTTTTCGGGGGTAAAGAATTATATTGCGGTAATCGGAAAGAAGTCTGCCTCTCTGGAAGAGCGATGCGGCTACTACGGGGAAAAGGTTGTTTTAAAGGCCCAGCAGCTGGGATTAAATACCTGCTGGACAGCCATGACTTACAGTAAAATCAAATCAGCATTTCAAATTGATCCCGGCGAGAAGCTTTGTCTCGTGATCGCAGTCGGCTACGGAAAGAACCAGGGAACCGGACATAAAATTAAAGAGCCTGCAGCAGTAGCCCGGTCTGAAAAACCCTGGCCGGACTGGTTCTCCAAAGGCGTACAGGCAGCACTTCTCGCCCCCACAGCCATGAATCAGCAGAAATTCACTTTTATCCTGGAGGAAAATACCGTCTCCCTTAAGGCCGGGATCGGATTCTATACAAAAGTAGATTTGGGCATCGTAAAATACCACTTCGAGATCGGAGCTGGAGAAAATAACTTTCACTGGACGCCATCCAGACACAGCTGAAAGATTTTAAAAGTACCAATATAGAACTGTCAACCACCGCCATTTATTGTTATGGAATTAACACAGTAGATTTTGAGAAAGAACCGAAAAAATCACTTTACTTAAAATATAACGCCCGATAACAGACAAGAGGGCTTGCAGGGTTTCTAACCTTTCAAGTCCTCTGCTGTATCATGGTGCTGCCTGCTGTGTCTGTTCCTTGACCTCACTACCGTATTTTCCAACCGGAAATTTATGGTTTCGCATAGAGAAATGAGAACAGGCCAGCTTAACATCATACGATCATAATTCCATCTGTCAGGATAATATCGCCATCATCTGCACTTACACCAAAAACCAACTCTGTGTTTTTAAGCTAAGCTGCTCATAATTTCTTACATCTATAAAAAAATGACGCAGATAATGTTCTACTACCTGCGCCGTTTCTCATTTTACCTTGAAATATTTACTCCATTTTAAAAATCTGTTACAATATTTTGCGGTATTCTACGATACCCTTTCTTTGAAGAAAAATGTCTGTAAACCTTGATTTTAAGCGAACTTTTCAATATTTCCAAGCACATTATTCTGTTGTGAGAATTTCTTCTCAATTATTTCTGCACAATATTTATATCTACTCGAAAATGTTGATTTTACGCTGTTTTTCGCTATCTATCTTCTAATTTACTCCATTTTTACTCCAATTTTAAGCCAATATTTTCAGTTCGGCTACTTCTTCTTTTTTCTTTTCTTCTGAAACG
>PPYE01319665.1_pt1 | contig 91745 bp, 68 predicted proteins | sample 1559881 | NCBI WGS metagenome assembly PPYE01 (sample SAMN08240022, study PRJNA423297) | Human gut metagenome, whole genome shotgun sequencing project.
CTATATTATATAGGTAAGGAAGCCCAAAAAGATACATGGATTAGTAACTAATTATCTATAGGTTCTTAAAAGATTATTTCATTTTTTGAATTAATTTATCAAAAGCTTTTAGTTACCTTTTTATAATATTAGCAAATTGTATGTTTGTATATTCGAAAAAAATATTGAACTTTGTGTGGGCATAATAAAAAATGAAATTACATTATTTCTTACTTCCAATAACTTAAATTATGTACGGAACATTTAAAGAACATCTTACAGAAATAATCTCTGATATAAGAGAGGCAGGTCTTTATAAAGAAGAACGTATTATCGAGAGCCCACAACAGGCAGCAATTACCGTAAAAGGTAAAGAAGTCTTGAACTTTTGCGCCAATAACTATCTTGGGTTATCAAATCATCCCAGGCTGATCAAAGCTTCGCAGGAGATGATGAACAGACGCGGATATGGAATGTCATCAGTCCGTTTCATTTGTGGCACACAAGATATACATAAGGAGCTTGAAGCTGCTATTGCCGATTATTTTAAGACTGAAGACACCATTTTATACGCAGCGTGTTTTGATGCTAATGGTGGTGTATTCGAACCTCTTTTTACTGAAGAGGATGCTATTATAAGCGATTCTTTAAACCATGCTTCCATTATTGATGGAGTGCGTTTATGTAAAGCTAAAAGATACAGATATGCAAACGCAAATATGCAGGAGCTTGAAAAATGCTTGCAGGAAGCTCAGGCCCAACGTTTTCGTATCGTAGTGACGGATGGAGTTTTTTCCATGGACGGCAATGTAGCGCCTATGGATAAAATATGTGATCTGGCTGAAAAGTATAATGCATTAGTTATGGTAGACGAATCTCATTCTGCTGGTGTAGTAGGTGCTACAGGACATGGGATAAGTGAACTTTATAACACATATAGCCGTGTTGATATTTATACCGGAACTTTAGGAAAGGCTTTTGGAGGAGCATTGGGCGGATTTACAACCGGTCGCAAGGAGATTATAGAACTCCTGCGTCAACGTAGCCGGCCTTATTTATTTTCTAACTCTTTAGCACCCGGAATAATCGGTGCAAGCCTGGAAGTATTCAAAATGCTAAAAGAAAGTAATGAATTACATGATAAATTAGCAGAAAATGTGAATTATTTCCGTGAACGAATGTTAGAAGCCGGATTTGATATTAAACCAACTCAAAGCGCAATCTGTGCCGTAATGCTTTATGATGCGAAACTGTCACAGATATATGCAGCAAAACTTTTGGAAGAAGGGATATATGTAACAGGGTTCTATTATCCGGTTGTACCGAAAGGAGAAGCGCGTATACGGGTTCAATTATCTGCCGGGCATGAAAAAAGCCATCTTGATAAATGTATTGATGCATTTATTAAAATAGGTAAAGAGCTCTCAATCTTGAAATAAAGACAAAAGAATAATACAGACTTACAAAAAAATGTCCATTCGGGCAATTTATATAAATGGACATTTTTTAATTTGAATTTTATCCTCAGGCTTATAAACAGGGGATTACAAACCTACAACAATTGATAACTTATTCGCAGATGAGCATACTGTATCTTTTAAACCAACTTATGAAATTTTATTTATAGAACTACAAAAAAGGGCAAAAACGAACTCATAAAATTAAAAAAAATATGTGATTATTTAGCTTACGGATAATTGCAATGTCGTCAAAGTATATATCTTTGCCGCGCTTTTACAGTAACATACTTTTAATGTGCCCCAAAAACTAGATGTTTAACACAAAAAAAGAACATGATGAAAAAATTACTATTTACACTGGCCTTAGCCGGTATGTCGTCTTTATTATTGGCGCAAAATGAAACAAATGAGAACTTTACTAAACAAAGTAAGTATCAAGTATTAACTAACCCCTTCGGAAGTAACTGGTTTATAACAGTAAATGGCGGAGCACAAACTCTTTTTGGTGATTATGATGAAAAAGGATCATTTGGCAAAAGAATTACACCTTCTGTAGATCTGGCCGTAGGTAAATGGTTCACACCAGGATTAGGATTAAGATTTACGGGTTCATGGTCTGCAGTAAGAGGATTCGGAAGATTAACAGATTATGCATACGATTTAGATTATAAAGTAGACGGTATTTGGCATAAAGAATACTGGAGCATATTAAATTTCCATGGAGATATTATGTTCAATCTTACAAATATGATCTGCGGATATGACAAAGACCGTTTATATCATGCAGTACCGTATGTAGGTTTCGGAGTTATACATTCACTTGACAATTCAAGCAAGAATAACTTTGGTGTAAACTTCGGATTCCTGAATACATTCCGTTTAAATGATAAATGGGATTTCAATGTAGAGGCAAAAGCTTTAGTTACAAATGATAATTTTGATTTAGTAAGAGAAGGCTGTAAAGTAGATGCAATCATTGGATTAAGCGCTGGTTTTACTTATAAATTTGCTCCACGTGAATTCCGTAAAACACCTAAAGTTGCTCCTGTTAAGCAACTTATTTCAGAAGCTGAACTGAAAGAACTTCAAAACAAACTTGCTACTTTAGCTGCAGATAATAATAATCTGAAAGAACAGCTTAAGAACAAACCTACTACAATTATCAAAGAAGAAAAAGCATTGGTTGCTCCACGTGCCGTATTCTTCAGTTTAGGCTCTGCTGTTGTTTCTCAGCAAGAAGTTGCAAATCTTGGTTTCCAGGCTGACCGCATGAAAGAACACAGCGGATTAAGATATAAAGTAATCGGATATGGAGATTCAGCAACAGGAAGTGCTACGATAAATCAGACACTTAGTGAAAAACGCGCACAAGCTGTAATCGATATTCTTGTTAGCGAATATGGAATCAGCAGAAGCAGCTTGGTAGCTGAAGGTAGAGGCGGTGTAGATAAATATTCAGAAAATTATCTGAACCGTATGGCAGTGATAGAAGTGATCAAATAAGTTTTGATATATTGATTATAAAATCCCTGATGCGTGTCTCATGCATCAGGGATTTTTTATTACCTTTGCATCCACTAAAAATGTACAGACTTATAAATCAAAATATTTAATATGCTCACAATCAAGGTTATTACAGAGAAGACTGACGAGGTTATCCGTGGTCTTGAAAAAAAGCACTTTAAAGGAGCTAAAGAAGCAATCGACCAGGTATTGGAACTGGACAAAAAAAGACGGAATGCACAAAATCAATTAGATAAGAATCTGGCCGAAGTTAATTCCATTTCCAAATCTATCGGTCAATTAATGAAAGAAGGAAATAAAGAAGCAGCAGAGGCGGCACGGAGTAAGGTAAGTTCTATGAAAGAAGGAAATAAAGCTTTGCAAACCGAAATGGACCAAGCTACTGCCGAATTGCAAATACTTCTTTGCTCAATACCAAATCTACCTTGTGCCAGTGTGCCGGAAGGCCGTAGTGCAGAGGATAATAAGATAGAAAGAACAGGGGGAGTATCTCCTGACCTTCCGGAGAATGCCCTTCCACATTGGGAGCTGGCTAAAAAATATGATCTGATCGACTTTGAATTAGGAGTTAAAATCACAGGAGCCGGGTTTCCGGTATATAAAGGAAAAGGTGCACGTTTGCAACGTGCATTGATTAACTTTTTCCTTGATGAAGCACGCGATGCAGGATATTTGGAAATAGAACCTCCATACCTGGTTAATGCGGATTCCGGATACGGGACCGGACAATTACCGGATAAAGAAGGACAAATGTATCATGCTACGGAAGATGATCTTTACTTGATCCCTACTGCTGAAGTTCCGGTTACAAATATATACCGTGATGTCATTTTGGATGAGAAAGACCTGCCTGTTAAGAACTGTGCATATTCCGCTTGTTTCCGACGTGAAGCAGGTTCTTATGGTAAAGACGTACGCGGATTAAATCGCTTACATCAATTTAATAAGGTAGAAATTGTACGTATTGATAAACCCGAACATTCTTACCAGTCATTGGAGGAGATGATTCAACATGTTGAGGGCTTGGTTTCTAAACTGGAACTACCTTATCGGATCTTACTTCTATGTGGAGGTGATATGAGTTTTACCTCGTCTATCACGTATGACTTTGAAGTATATTCTGCAGCACAAGAAAGATGGCTGGAAGTAAGTTCAGTTTCGAATTTTGAATCTTATCAGGCCAACCGTTTGAAATGCCGCTACCGTAATGCTGAAAAGAAAACAGAACTTTGTCATACATTAAATGGCTCAGCTTTGGCTCTTCCGCGTATACTTGCAGCGATTCTGGAAAACAATCAAACTCCCGAAGGCATTAGAATACCGAAGGTTCTTGTACCTTATTGCGGATTTGATATTATCAATTAGTAGAAAAATCTTATCGTATTAAAATAAGCTGATATAAAGTTGTAGTAGAGGCTGTCAAAGTTAACTTTTGGCAGCCTCTACTCATTTTTAAATGCTATTTATTCTTTTGCAATTCCAAACATTCACATTATCTTTGTATCTCTTACAATCTAAAAGCAATCACGATAAAATATAATATATTTATAACTAACATGAACAAAATTATTTCTAAAGAACACTTCTCTGAAAAGGTATTTAAACTGGAAATAGAGGCACCCCTTATTGCAAGATCAAGAAAAGCCGGACACTTTGTTATTGTACGTGTCGGTGAAAAAGGAGAGCGTATGCCTCTGACAATAGCGGGAGCAGATGTACAAAAAGGAACAATTACTCTTGTTGTACAAGAAGTGGGACTTTCTTCAATAAAACTCAGCAAACTTGAGCCCGGTGATTATATTACTGATGTGGTAGGTCCTTTGGGACAAGCAACGCACGTTGAGAATTTTGGGACTGTAGTTTGTGCAGGAGGTGGTGTAGGCCTTGCTCCTCTCCTTCCTATAGTACAAGCACTAAAAGCTGCCGGCAACCGGGTTATTTCCGTATTGGCAGGACGTACTAAAGAACTCATTATTCTGGAAAAAGAAATACGTGAAAGCTCTGATGAAGTTATTATAATGACAGACGATGGTTCTTATGGTAAAAAGGGACTTGTTACTTTAGGAGTTGAAGAAGTTATCAAGCGGAAAAAAGTAGATAAGTGTTTTGCTATAGGCCCTGCTATTATGATGAAATTCGTATGTCAATTGACTAAAGAGTACAATATACCAACTGATGTTTCATTAAACACAATTATGGTAGATGGTACCGGGATGTGTGGTGCATGCCGTATCACTATTGGAGGAAAAACAAAATTTGTTTGTGTAGATGGTCCTGAATTTGACGGACATCAGGTTGACTTTGATGAAATGCTTAAACGAATGGGAGCTTTCAAAGATATTGAAAGCAAGGAAATCAGCAAACTCACCACTCCTATTACTTGTGAAGCAACACAAGAAATACAACTGGAAGATCGAAATGCAGCATGGCGGGAAGAATTACGTAAAAGCATGAAAGCTAAGGAACGTAGTGATATTCCCCGTGTACATATGAACGAGCTTGATCCGGAATACCGTTCTCACAGCCTGAAAGAAGAAGTAAATTTAGGTTTGAACGAACAGCAAGCTGTTACGGAAGCAAAACGTTGCCTGGACTGTGCAAATCCTACATGTATCACCGGTTGTCCGGTTGAAATAAATATACCTAAGTTCATAAAGAACATCGAACGTGGAGAATTTCTGAAAGCTGCTCAAACACTAAAAGAAACAAGTGCGCTTCCTGCTGTTTGCGGGCGTGTTTGTCCTCAGGAAAAGCAATGTGAATCCAAATGTATTTATACCCAGAAGATGAAGAAAGAACCTGTGGCTATTGGGCACTTGGAACGTTTTGCAGCTGATTATGAACGTGAAAGCGGGCAAATATCTATCCCGGAAGTAGGCAAAAAGAATGGTATAAAGATAGCAGTGATCGGTTCCGGTCCTGCCGGTTTATCGTTTGCCGGAGATATGGCTAAATACGGATATGATGTTACTGTATTTGAAGCACTTCATGAAATAGGTGGTGTATTGAAATATGGTATTCCGGAATTCCGTCTTCCCAATAAGATCGTAGATGTGGAGATTGAAAGCTTATCCAAAATGGGAGTCGGCTTTGAAAAAGATTGCATTGTCGGTAAGACTATCAGTATAGAAGATTTAAAAAAGGAAGGTTATAAAGGTTTCTTTATAGCATCAGGAGCAGGTTTACCAAACTTTATGGGAATCCCGGGAGAGAATTCAATTAACATTATGTCTTCCAATGAATATCTGACCCGTGTTAATCTGATGGATGCAGCAAATGAAGAATCAGATACTCCTGTAACTTTCGGAAAAAGGGTTGCAGTGATAGGTGGTGGTAACACAGCTATGGATTCTGTCCGCACGGCATTACGCCTGGGTGCGGAAAAAGCTATGATCATATACCGTCGTTCTGAAGAAGAAATGCCTGCACGTGTCGAAGAGGTAAAACATGCAAAAGAAGAAGGTGTTGAATTCCTTACTCTGCATAATCCTATCGAATATATCTCTGATGAATCAGGCCGTGTAAAACAGGTAGTACTTCAAAAAATGGAACTGGGCGAACCCGATGAATCAGGAAGAAGAAGTCCGGTAGCTATTTCCGGAGCAACAGAGACAATTGATATTGATATGGCAATTGTCAGTGTTGGTGTATCTCCAAACCCGATAGTGCCAAGTTCGATCTCCGGCCTGGAAGTTGGCAGAAGAGGAACTATTACCGTAAATGACAATATGGAATCTTCTATTCCGGCCATTTATGCCGGAGGAGACATCGTACGTGGTGGGGCTACCGTCATACTGGCAATGGGAGATGGAAGAAAGGCTGCTGCTGCAATGAATGAGCAGTTAAAAGCTCAATCTGTACATCTTAACTAAAACCGCATTTAGTTTAATTAAGAATACATTTGTCATTAAGCAATGCTTTTTAACAAGTAAGCAACTAAAATAGGGAATCTTGACGGATTCTCTATTTTTATATAAATCTCACTTAATAATATCTAATGATAAGACTAAATAACATTCCTTTTCTTTGCTAATATTCAAGATAGTGTAAATTTGTCCGGTAAAGAGGTTAAAAGTGTACAAAAAGTTGAATAAGATAATACTATTTCTTTTTCTTTTTTAAAGAGTATAAAGCCTTTCAACAAGCTGCATCGCTTATATGTTACCCATATAAGTTTAATTTTATCACTTATTATAAAAAAGGAAAAGATAAAAAGGGAATGAACAGAAGGATCTCAATATCATTATACTTATTTACATTGGGGATTATCTCAGTGAATGCTCAATGGACGGAAAGAGATTCGCTCAACCTGGAAAGAATTCTCTCAGGAGACAAAGAAATCCAATTAAATCCTGAGGCTATTGATGATATTCGTCTTGAAACACCGGCATTTAAAATGCCTGAATTAAGTCAGCCTCTCGTACCGGAACAAGAATCTATTTTTGATTTCGATGAGACCTTACCGACATTCTTTACTGACAGCATCCGGGAAAAAAGAGTATTGTATCTCACTTTAAAACCATACACTATATTTACTAAATATAATGAAGACCCCGTATATGGACCTAACAAAACTGGTTATATATGGCCGATGGCTACTAAAATGTATAACTCGGGCCAAGGCACATACCGGTCCGGTCCGACAAGTGCAGGCGGTTCTTTTAATGATGTTTCTGTAGGATTTTCTTATTCCTTCTCTATGGAAGATGTGCTGCAAAGAATCTTTAGTAAAAAAGGACGGGCACGCTTAAGGAATGCAAAGAATGCCAATGCATGGAAAACTTATTGATTAAGTTTTTTCACTCTGGTTCACGATAAGCTTCATCCAAAAATATTTCTTCATTGGCTATACTATCCGAAGTAAGTATATTCTGATTTTCAGCTTCGAGTATTTCCTGCATTTTTCTAGCCTCACTTTTTATTTTCAAAGCGGCATAAGTGCCTTTTAATTTGCTTATTGTAATACGATCTGATTCGGTAAGTTCTTTGCCAAATCGTTGATTCAATATTCTGACAAATTCATTATGGTGTTTATGAGATCTCTCCCAGTCTGCTTCCGTATAAGTATGTCCTTCTTCCCGTACCTGGTCAACAAACTTGCTGAAACCGTTCAGATAGACTTCTTTATTCTCCCCACATGCACAAAGCAACAATACACAAAGCATCAGTAAAGAGCACCCCATTTTCATAATGTAAATAATTAAGTTGTTAGTCCTTGTTTATTCTACTACTCTTAATGTTTCCACCTTTTCAAGACGAGAACGCATTTTCTCCATCATTGAACGGCGGATACGTAGTGTGAGTAAACAATCCATTTCGAAAGATTGTTCAAGAATCACAGGACCCTCCTCTTTAATTATTCGCATTACATCATTAAGAAAAGGATATTCAAAAGATACGATTATATCTTCATCTACAGTTTTCTCTATTATATCGGCATTCGCTATCGCCTCGACAGCAGCAGCTTTATAAGCAGTAATCAATCCGCTGGTACCTAACTTGATACCACCAAAATAACGGATCACAACAATCAAAATGTTGGTTAATTCATTGGAGTTTATTTGTCCCAGAATAGGTTTTCCTGCAGTGCCGGATGGTTCTCCATTATCATTGGCACGATAGTCTTTACGTTCATGCCCGAGCATATAGGCATAACATACATGACGGGCATCATAATATTCTTTCTGGAATTGATCTATATAAGATTTTATTTCTTCATGTGAATTTACCGGAATAGCAAAAGCAAGAAACTTACTCCGCTTTTCAGTATATATACCTTCTGCTGTTTCGGATATAGTCTTATACACATCATTTTCCATATATGCAAAGATACAAAAAGCACAGATTAATCAAAAGAATAATCTGTGCCATATACAGAGAAAGGTTAGGTTAACGGTTAAAACTATTAAGAGAGTTTATGAATTACAAGTCCTGAACGTAGTTTCGGTTCGAACCACGTTGTTTTCGGAGGCATTATATTACCGGTATCTGCTATATCCATTAATTGTTTCATTGAAACAGGATAGAGAGCTATTGCTACAGCCATTTCCCCACTATCAACTCTTTTTTTGAGTTCTTCAAGACCACGGATACCTCCTACAAAATCAATGCGTTTGTCTGAACGCAGATCTTTAATACCTAATATCTCATCTAAAATAAGATTTGATGATATGGTTACATCTAAAACACCTATCGGATCATTATCGTCATACGTACCTTCACGTGCTATCAGACTATACCACTGACCACCTAGATAGAGAGAGAAATTGTGTAAAGAAGCAGGCTTATATGTTGCTGTGCCTTTTTCCTCCACAATAAAATTTTTATTCAAAGCCTCCAGAAATTGAGCAGGAGTCAAACCATTCAAATCTTTTACCACACGATTATAATCAATAATGGTCAATTGATTTGCAGGGAAACAAACTGCCATGAAGTAGTTATACTCTTCATCTCCTTTATGATTTGCATTTTGCTTTGCTTTTTCAGCGCCTACAAGTGCAGCAGCAGCCGAACGATGATGCCCATCTGCAATGTACAAAGCAGGTATACAGGCAAATTCGTTGGTTATAGCTTCAATATCTTCATCCTGATCAATAATCCAGAATTGATGTCCGAAACCATCACCGGGAGCAATAAAGTCATATATTGGTTTTTGCGAAGTGTAATTCTTTACTATTTGATCCAGTTTTTCGTTTTCCGGATAAGCAAAAAACACAGGTTCTATATTGGCATTATTTACACGAACATGTTTCATCCGGTCTTCTTCTTTATCCCGGCGGGTTAATTCGTGCTTTTTTATATTACCTTTCATGTAATCATCTACATAAGCACCTACGACCAGGCCATACTGAGTATTGCCATTCATCGTTTGTGCATAGATGTAATACATTTCTTTATCATCTTGTACCAACCAACCTTTATCCTGAAATTTTTGGAAATTTTCGGCAGCTTTTGTATACACTTCTTCATCATGTTCATCTTTGCCTACCGGAAAATCAATTTCGGGCTTGATTATATGATAAAGAGATTTTTCATTACCTGCAGCTTCTTCACGTGCTTCTTCTGAGTTAAGTACATCATAAGGACGTGAAGCTACTTCTTTGACTAGTTCCTGTGGTGGACGAATACCTTTAAAAGGTTTTACGATTGCCATAGTATTTATATTTTCGTCATTAAAAAATGAAAGCCACAGATTCAGATCAGACTTCTTGTAAATTTGTCTTGATTATCTGTAGCTTTTATTCCTGTTATTGTTATTATTCTAAATAAAAATCAATTCACTTTAAACTTCTCACACCCGTCTTTTAAAAAGCCTACAATTTGTTTTGCCGCAGCAATACCTGCATTGATATTGGCTTCTGCTGTCTGAGCTCCCATTTTTTTAGGAGTAGAAAAATAACGTCCGGCAAACTTCTCCGTAAACTCAGCGTGAGCAGCAGGCATGATATCAGTCATATATTTAAAGTCGGAACGATCTTCCATGAACTTAATCATTTCTGCTTCATTGATTACTTCTTTACGGGCTGTATTTACCAAAACAGCACCTTTAGGTGTTTTACTCAATAAATCATAATTGATTGAGTTTTTAGTTTCAGCAGTAGCAGGTATATGCAAAGAAATCACATTGCAAGTTGAATATAATTCTTCAGCAGATGAAAGGGCTGTAACATCATCTTGCTCTATTACTTCTTTAGGACAGAATGCATCATAAGCATATATCTCCATTCCAAAACCTTTAGCAATACGGGCAACATTGCGTCCTACATTACCATAAGCATGAATACCCAGCTTTTTACCCATCAATTCCGTACCGGAAGTTCCGTTATATAAATTACGTGCTGCGTATACCATAAGCCCTAAAGCCAGTTCTGCAACTGCATTAGAATTTTGTCCCGGAGTATTCATCACAACGACACCGTGGGCAGTAGCAGCTTCAAGGTCTACATTATCATAACCGGCACCGGCACGCACTACTATTTTCAATTCTTTTGTTGCATCCAACACTTCTGCATCAATAATATCACTGCGGATAATTATAGCATTTACATCTTTTACAGCATCAAGCAGTTGGCTTTTTTCCGTATATTTTTCCAGTAACACCAGCTCATAACCGGCAGCTTCTATTTCTTTACGAATACCATCTACTGCAACTTTAGCAAATGGTTTATCTGTAGCTATTAATACTTTCATAACAGATCAGTGTTGTTTTTCAAATTCCTGCATGCAGTCTACTAAGGCCTGCACACTTTCTACCGGTAGTGCATTATAGCAAGAAGCACGGAAACCACCTACAGAACGATGTCCTTTGATGCCTACCATTCCTCTTTCAGTAGCAAATTTCAAAAAGTCTGCTTCTAAATCTTTATATTCATCATTCATCACAAAGCAGATATTCATTAAAGAACGGTCTTCCTTATTAGCCGTACCTTTAAACATCTTATTACGATCTATTTCACCATATAATAATTCGGCTCTGGCTTCTGCCCTTTTCTGCATTTCAGCAACACCACCCTGTGCTTTTATCCAGCGAAGTGTTTGCAGAGCAGCATAAATAGGAACAACCGGAGGGGTATTATACATTGATCCGTTTTCAATATGAATACGATAATCCAGCATAGAAGGTATATGGCGTGAAACCTTACCCAGCGAATCATCCTTTACAATGACGAAGGTAACTCCGGCAGGAGCAAGATTTTTTTGTGCACCGCCATAAATACAAATATATTTGGATACATCTACGGGACGGGAGAATATATCAGAAGACATATCTGCTATTACAGGAACCGGAGAATCTAAATCCGCATGTATTTCCGTACCGAATATGGTATTATTACTTGTGAAATGGAAATAATCTGCATCAGCAGGAATGGTATAATCTTTAGGAATATAAGAAAAATTAGCTTCAGCAGAAGAAGCAACTTCAACCGCTTCTCCAAAAGCTTTAGCTTCCTTTAATGCTTTTTTAGCCCATGTTCCTGTATTAAGATAAGCAGCTTTCTTTTCCAGGAAATTGTAAGGAATCATGCAAAACTCTAAGCTTGCCCCACCACCTAAAAAAAGTACAGAATATCCTTCCGGAATATTCAACAATTCTTTAAACAAAGCAACTGCTTCATCTACTACCGGTTGAAAATCTTTTGCGCGATGGCTTATTTCCATAAGAGAAAGACCGGAACCATTAAAATCCAGAATAGCTTCTGCTGTTTTTTCAATAACCTCGCGAGGTAAAATGGATGGGCCTGCATTGAAATTATGCTTTTTCATTTGGTTTTTTTATTAGGGGTTAAACATAGCACATTTTTTTGTCGTCATGAAGACAGGGCGAAATTACGAATTATTTTCAATGTGCCAAATGAATTTGAAGGAAAAATGGGTATGACATAACCCCGCTCTTTCTTTTTTTTGAAATATGAATATTTATACTATCATTTTGTTATTTCAAGTTAACACTGAGTCCTAAAATCAACGTACAAATAAATATCGTTTTGTCAGAACAAATATAAAAGTATTCTCTATTTTAATCTATCAACAACTGTAATAAATTAGTTTAATATTTTTTAATCCTAAGATTCAATTACATCTGGGAATTAATTTGTTTTATCTTATAATTTACCTATCTTTATCACAAGCAAACAAATAATGCTGATATACGTTATTACTAATCTAATATTGAATAACTATGAAGCTATTTATCAATTTTATCCTGTCTAGTATTACAGCTTTAATTATTATATTAATCCTTCCGGGATTAGGTATCGACAGTTACTGGCTTGCTGCTTTTGTTTCACTTATCCTCGGGTTAATAAATATTAGTATCAAACCATTTCTCGCACTGTTTTCTGTTATTCCCACATTCTTCACTATCATTTTGGCGTTATTCTTACTTAATGCCACAGTGATTATACTAGCCGACTGGGTGTTTGAAGGATTTTATGCAGAAAATTCATTATATGTAGCTCTATTTAGCGCCATACTTGCCCTGATAAATTGGGGTATACACCGCCTCATATGGAAATCTCATATAGACGAAGAAAATAAAAATTGTTAAGCCAAAATATCAAAAAATAGCAGTAACGATTTTAAGAAAATAGCATCTATTTATTATAGTTTGTTAATAAAGAAAACTCTATAATATTAATTTAGTTTTCTTTGAAGGCAAATTGTAATAAGACATGAATAATAACTACAAAATCCTAGCAATCTTATTTTTTTATATATCAAGTAATATCAATATAATAGCTTCTCAAGGCTATGACCGGACTTCAAAAGATACTATAAATCCAGATAAATTGAGCAAAAAAGAATTACGTCGTCTACGTGTTAAACAACGTAATTTTCATTATAATATTTTAGGCGGTCCCGGATATACACCGGATTACGGTTTTTTACTGGGAGGAAGTGCATTGATGACATTCCGGATGAATCCCAGTGATTCTACCCAGTTACGTTCTATTTTACCGGTTTCTTTCGCTGTCATGTCTAAAGGGGGATTTAATGTATCTATCCGCCCCCAACTATTCTTCAAAAATGACCGTTTCCGTATCTTTGGTCAGTTTACCTATAAAAATACAAAGGACAACTTCTCCGGAGTCGGATACAGTGAAAACAGAGATTTCGAACGAGGAAAGGAAACCAGTGAATACAGATATAATGGTATAAGAATAAATCCCTGGTTCTTCTTTAGACTGGGAGATAGTCCCTTCTTTGCCGGCCCTCAACTCGATATAAACTGGGATAAAATGAAAAATCCTGCACAAGGAATAATAGATAGCCCCTCTTATATCGAAGCCGGAGGAACAGCAAAAGGTTATGAAAATTTAAGTTCCGGAATAGGTTTGCTTTTAACCTACGATACAAGAGATATGCCTGCAAATGCTTATCGCGGGATTTATTTGGATTTAAAAAGCTTGATATACAATAAAATAATAGGAAGCGATAAAAATTTCTATACATTGGATATGGAATACCGCCAATATAAATCTGTAGGAAACCGCAGGATTATTGCCTGGACAGTACAAAGCAAAAATGTATTTGGAAATGTTCCTTTAAATAAATATGCATTAAGCGGAACGCCATTTGACCTGAGAGGCTATTACATGGGACAATATCGGGATAAGACTTCTCATGTCGCTCTTGCCGAATACCGGCACATGTTCAATACGGACAAAAGCAACTTTATCAAACGTATGGTAAACCACTTAGGCTTCGTTGCCTGGGGAGGATGTGGATTTATGGGACCTAATCCTGTAACAATTGAAGGAGTTCTTCCTAATTTTGGTGCAGGATTACGTGTAGAGATTCAACCACGTATGAATATACGTTTTGACATAGGCAGAAACACCGTAAACAAACAAACTTTATTTTATTTTAATATGACAGAAGCATTCTAAATTTGTTTATAGAAGATTCATATTTATAAAATAAAGTAAACTATGAGTTATACTTTCGATATTCAATTACGCCACTATCCAAGGGGGTATCATCTCATCACACGTGACATTACCTCTAAATTGCCGGAATTACCGGAACACGGTATATTACTGATTTTTATTAAACATACATCTGCTGCATTAACCATAAATGAGAATGCAGATCCGAGTGTCAGATACGATTTCAATACGTTTTTTAATAAGATTGTACCAGATGGAGCTTCTTATTTTACCCATACACTGGAAGGTGACGATGATATGTCTGCCCATATTAAAACATCTTTGATCGGTACGTCTGTTACCATCCCGATTAAAAATCATAAACTTACTTTAGGAATTTGGCAGGGAATATATTTATGTGAATTCAGAGATGGTGGTGATGAAAGAAAACTAAGCATTACCATATTAGGTTAAGCTTAAAAGATAAACAAGCGATGAAAAAATTAGTATTCGTATTAGCTCCTGATTCTTTTAAAGGCTCTTTAACGGCAAAAGAGGTTTGTGCAGCTATGGAAAGGGGCATTAAGAAAGTTCTGCCTTCATCTGAATGCATCAGTGTACCGATGGCAGATGGTGGAGAAGGTACGGTTCATTCGCTTGTAGACACCACTAAAGGTGATATACATGAGGAGGAAGTAACAGGCCCATTAGGTAGACCCGTAAAAGCTTTTTATGGAATTATGGGCGACGGAAAAACAGCAGTTATCGAAATGGCATCTGCAAGCGGTTTACATCTTGTAGACGAAACAACAAAGAACCCTCTGATTACAACCACTTACGGAACCGGTCAGTTAGTAAAATCCTGTTTGGACAGAGGGGTTCAGAAAATAATTATAGGTATCGGAGGAAGTGCAACCAATGATGGAGGAGCAGGGTTTGCACAGGCACTCGGTGTGAAACTTAAAGATAAAGAAGGAAACGAACTGCCGTTTGGAGGAGGAGCGCTCTCCCATTTGCAATATGTGGATGTTTCAGGAATTGACTACCGCCTGAAAGATGTTCAAATAGAAATTGCAAGTGATGTTTCAAATCCCTTATGCGGAGAGAATGGTGCAACATATGTATTTGGTCCGCAAAAAGGAACTACTCCGGAAATAGTTGATATTCTCGATAAAGCTTTGTGCCACTATGCAACAATATTAAAAGAACAATTGAACAAAGACGTTATCGACACACCTGGTGCAGGAGCAGCGGGAGGGCTTGGTGCAGGGCTTTTAGCTTTTACAAACGCTCGGATCCAACGAGGGGTGGATATTATTATCAAACACACTAACTTACACAAAAAAATTAAAAAGGCTGATATCGTTATTACCGGAGAAGGAGGCATTGACTATCAAACAAAATTTGGGAAAACACCTTATGGAGTGGCACAGCTGGCAAAGGCCGAAAATAAAAAAGTAATAGCCATTGCAGGATATATCGGTAAAGATGTAGAAATGCTTTATGATATATTCGACGCTATTTTCGGAATCCTGCCCGGAGTAATGACTATGCCGGAAGCAATAAATACAGCAACAAAAAATATCGAAAGAACAACTGAAAATATTGTTCGTCTTTTATTAATCAATCCGGATACACATTGAAATAAATCACCATACCCCACAATTTCTCTCTACAAAACACTTTTGTTACAAAAGTAAATAACCAATCAGTTTAGAACAATACTATCCAGCTGATGTTTCTATTGCAACAACAGGCCCGTTTGAAATGAGTTTGAAAGAAAAAGCCAAAGAATTAAATCTTAAGAATATTGATATTCAGGAAATACAACGCCTGGTAGCGGTAACAGATGATATGTTGAAAACCCTCATATCAATGAGCTCTGCATTATTGGCAGTAGGAGTAATATTCGACAGTTTTGTAAAAATGCCCCTTATGCGGGTTATTATCTTACTTATGTTTTTTATCGGACTTATTATTTCTTTTCTTGGCGTGCTTCCTTTAAATGTACGCTATGACATTGAAGATGTGGAAGGTCAAAAGCAGCAACAAATCATTATATTCCTGCGCAAAAGACGGCATTTATGGTTTAGTGCAGTTGCTATGGTGCTCGGCTTTTTACTGGTTATTATTGATTTGGTTATGGATGTGTTCAGCCATAATCCGACAACGGGCCAATAACAGTGAAAACTAATTATTACATTTATATCCTTCTCAGATACAACAGAACGAAATATAAATTTGAATGCATTGAAATTTTATTTTGGATGCACTCAAAATATATTTTCGATGCATCCAAAATAAAATCCGGATGCATCCGAACTGTACTTTTTAATAATATTGTACACTTTGCATTTCAGCAGACAGCACCTTAATTATACTATGATTTATATTAAATAGAAAATTCCGAATTAAAACAATCCCGGAAACACAATTACATATATAAATAGTAATCCTTTGTCAATTCGATGTATTCCCTGCTATATACATGGCGGGACAGCTCAATAACAAGTTCGTCTACCAGACATTTTGTCCGAATAAAGCTAAAGCTTATCAAAGTCCGTTTTGATGGCACATCTGGTTTTGTGTATATAAAGGTCTGTTTTACAGGAAATAAGTCACATTCCGCAGCTACATCTTTTATCACGTCTTCTATGTCAGTAGGGATGATTAAGGAAAATATACCATCAGGATTCAATAAACCTTTGGTTTTACTGAACAGATCAATGAAACTCAATCCATCTGTATGCCGGGCTATTTTCCGGGCTTCGTTCGGAGATCTCAAGGAATTAATAAAATAAGGAGGATTGGTGAGGATAAGATCATATTTTTTTTGTGGATCAAATTCCCGGTAATCTGCATTAATTATATCAATTCTATCTTTCCATGGAGAAAGATTTATATTCTCCTGAGCCTGTGTTATTGCATTTTCGTCTATATCAATTGCCTGAATCGGGCATAGGCACCTTTGTGCTGTCATAAGAGCAATCAATCCCGTACCCGTCCCAACATCAAGTATGGAATCAGCATTTGAAACATTAGCCCATGCTCCCAGCAATACTCCATCAGTACCAACCTTCATAGCACATTTATCATGCCATACAGTGAATTGTTTAAAGCTAAAATATGGATTCGGCATTCACGCGAAAATTATAAATTATTCAAAAATAGATATTTCTTATGGATTTATTTATCATTTTTTATAATTTGGCATAACTATTGTTTATTTCTTAAGAAAGGTAGTTTATTTTAATCAAGAATAGCTTAACTTTGCAAGCGTTTTAAAAACTACTGGTTTTAAAATAACAAAATTCAATTCATAAGAATGGTAACAAAAAGATATTTAAGTGATATGGAAGAGGCGGATGAAGGTGCATTCTCGTTAATTGCTGATTTTGATGGAAATGAGGAAAATTTATTTGATATTAATATAGATGATAGCATTCCTGTACTTCCTCTACGCAACATGGTTCTGTTTCCCGGAGTTGTATTACCCGTTGCCGTAGGACGAAAATCATCATTGAAACTAGTTAACGACGCCTATAAGAATAATTCCTATATAGCAGTTGTATGCCAGAAAAATGCAGAGACTGAAAATCCTGATCTGGAAGATTTACACCCGATAGGAACTATAGGAAAAGTCGTTCGTACACTTGAAATGCCAGATCAGTCTACTACTGTTATACTTCAGGGAATGAAACGTTTCGAACTGAAAAGTATAACTGAGACCCGTCCTTATTTAAAAGGTAATATAGAACTATTGGATGAGATATTACCTCCTAAAGAAAGCAAAGAATTTGAGGCTTTGGTTGAGGCATGTAAAGATCTGACTATTCGTTACATTAAAACATCCGAATCCCTTCATCAGGATTCTGCTTTTGCAATCAGAAATATCTCTAACAAGATGTTTTTGATTAACTTCATATGTACAAATTTGCCTTTAAAGAAAGACGAAAAAGTAGAACTGCTACAATTCTCTTCTTTACAGGATCGGGCATACAGGTTGTTGGAAATTCTTAACCGTGAGGTACAATTGGCGGATATAAAAGCTTCTATCCAGATGCGTACCAGGGAAGATATCGACCAGCAACAGCGTGAATACTTCCTCCAGCAGCAAATGAAGAACATACAGGATGAATTGGGAGGAAGCGGACAAGAGCAGGAGATTGAAGAAATGCGTGAAAAAGGCAAAAAGATGAAATGGGACGAAGAAATCCATGCAATCTTTAAAAAAGAGCTTGCCAAGCTGGAAAGAACGCATCCGCAATCCCCTGATTATAATGTGCAGTTAAATTACCTGCAAACCATGTTAGGTTTGCCTTGGGGCATCTATACTACAGATAATATTAATTTAAAGAATGCAGAAAAGACACTTAATAAAGACCATTATGGCCTTGAAAAAGTAAAAGAACGTATTCTTGAACATTTAGCTGTGTTAAAGTTAAAGAATGATCTCAAATCTCCTATTATCTGCTTACATGGTCCTCCCGGGGTAGGTAAAACTTCATTGGGCAAGTCTATAGCCGCTGCTTTGAAAAGAAAATATGTACGTATGTCTCTTGGAGGGGTCCACGATGAAGCAGAAATTCGCGGTCACCGTAAAACCTACATAGGAGCTATGCCCGGACGTATTATTAAAAGTTTAATGAAAGCCGGTTCTTCTAACCCTGTATTTATATTAGACGAAATAGATAAGGTAAGTTCTGACAGGCAAGGAGATCCTTCTTCTGCTTTACTGGAGGTTCTTGACCCGGAACAAAACAATGCTTTCCACGATAACTTCCTGGATGTAGATTATGACCTTTCAAGGATCATGTTCATTGCTACGGCAAATAATCTGAATACGATACCTCAACCCCTGCTTGACCGTATGGAGTTGATTGAGGTTAGCGGATATATAACAGAAGAAAAAATAGAAATCGCAAGAAAGCATCTTGTTCCTAAAGCTTTAGAATCTACCGGAATCGGTAAAAACGATATAAAATTCTCTAAGGAAGCTCTTGAAGTTATTATAGAATCTTATACTCGGGAATCCGGAGTTCGCGAGTTAGAAAAGAAAATAGGAAAGATCCTTAGGAAAGTCGCACGTCAATATGCAACTGACGGTTTCTTTGCAACGAAGGAGATCAAACCAAGTAATCTGTATGATTATTTAGGAGCTCCGGAATATAATAAGGACAAATATCAGGGAAATGAATATGCAGGTGTAGTTACAGGGCTTGCCTGGACTGCAGTAGGTGGAGAAATATTATTTGTTGAAACAAGTTTAAGTAAAGGTAAAGGCGGTAAATTGACTTTAACCGGTAACCTGGGAGATGTAATGAAAGAATCTGCCATGCTTGCCCTTGAGTATATCAAAGCTCATTCTTCCCTTTTAGGTATTAACGAAGAAATATTCGAAAACTGGAATATCCACGTTCATGTACCGGAAGGAGCAATACCTAAAGACGGACCATCTGCCGGTATCACAATGGCTACATCTCTGGCTTCTGCTTTGACTCAGCGTAAAGTTAAAAACGGTATAGCAATGACAGGTGAGATTACCCTGCGTGGTAAAGTGCTTCCTGTAGGAGGTATAAAAGAGAAGATATTAGCTGCAAAAAGAGCCGGTATCAAAGAGATTATATTGAGCGAAGAAAATAAGAAAAACATTGATGAAATACAACCCATATATTTAAAGGGGCTAAGGTTTTATTATGTAAAGGATATCAAAGAAGTGTTTGAACTCGCTTTGACAAACGAAAAAGTCAACGATGCTATCGACTTTACTATTCCCCCTAAAGATACCCCTTTGTATGCATCATGTTAATTAAAAAAATAGACAAATAAATGTTATACTGTTCAAAAGCCTGATAATGGAAAAGAATTATTCCATATATTAGCTTTTGAACAGATTATTTTATGCAAATACCTGCTCTTTCAATTAAATAAATATGACTTTCGATTTACAATATACTGACACCAAAACAAACGCTCGCGCAGGACTTATTACGACTGATCATGGACAGATAGAAACCCCTATTTTCATGCCTGTAGGAACCGTAGGCTCTGTTAAGGCAGTACATCTTACGGAATTAAAAGAAGATATAAAGGCTCAGATCATTCTGGGAAATACTTACCATTTATATCTTCGTCCCGGTTTAGAGGTTTTGGAAAAGGCAGGCGGACTACATAAATTCAACGGTTTTGATAGACCTATTTTAACTGATAGCGGAGGTTTTCAGGTATTTTCCCTTTCAGGTATCAGAAAGTTAAGAGAAGAAGGAGCTGAGTTTCGTTCGCATATTGATGGTTCAAAGCATATTTTTACTCCGGAGAAGGTTATGGATATAGAACGGACTATCGGAGCAGACATAATGATGGCTTTTGATGAATGTCCTCCCGGAGATTCTGACTATGAATATGCAAAAAAGTCTATGGGGCTTACTCATCGCTGGTTAGACAGATGTATACAACGCTTTAACGAGACTGAACCTAAGTATGGATACAATCAATCCCTGTTCCCTATCGTGCAAGGTTGTGTATATCCTGACTTGAGAAAGCAATCTGCCGAATATATTGCATCCAAAGAGTGTGACGGAAATGCAATAGGCGGTCTTGCCGTAGGTGAACCGGTTGACAAGATGTATGAAATGATCGAACTTGTGAATGACATACTTCCTGAAAGTAAACCCAGATATTTAATGGGAGTAGGTACACCTGTTAACATACTGGAAGGGATAGAACGTGGAGTAGATATGTTCGACTGCGTAATGCCGACACGTAACGGACGTAATGGGATGCTTTTCACTAAAGACGGTATCATGAACATGAAAAATAAAAAATGGGAAATGGATTATTCTCCCATTGAGGCAGACGGTGCTTCTTATGTTGATACACTTTATAGCAAAGCATATCTACGGCATTTATTTCATGCACAGGAATTATTAGCTATGCAAATAGCATCTATTCATAATCTGGCATTTTATCTATGGTTGGCTGGTGAGGCCAGAAAGCATATTATTGAAGGTGATTTTTCATCCTGGAAATCAATGATGGTAAAACGATTATCTACAAGATTATAACACAATAAATGAAGAAGTCATTCAAAGGTAAATGGATTAAACGGTTAGACAGATATATTATCTCTAAGTTTTTAGGAACATATATCTTTGCTATTGCTTTAATTATTTCCATTGCTGTAGTATTCGACATTAATGAGAAGATGGACAAGTTTTTAAATAATGATGCTCCACTTCAAGCTATTGTTTTCGATTACTATTTGAACTTTATTCCTTATTTTTCAAACCTGTTCAGCCCGCTTTTCGTATTTATTGCTGTAATCTTTTTCACATCAAAACTTGCTGAAAATTCAGAAATTATTGCTATGTTTTCCACAGGTATGAGCTTTAACAGGCTTATGCGACCTTATATGATTTCGGCAGCAATTATCTCTATCGCAACATTTTTCTTAGGCTCTTATGTAATTCCCCAGGGAAATGAAACCCGGCTTAATTTTGAAGATAAATATATCAAGAAGAAAAAAGTAAGTTATGCCCGTAATATTCAGTTGGAGGTAGATAGCGGGGTAATTGCTTATATTGAAAGATATGAAGACTATAACAAAACCGGTTACCGATTCTCATTAGATAAGTTTGATGGTAAGAAAATGGTTTCTCACCTTACTGCCCGCACTGTTACCTATGATACTGCTTCCACCCATAAATGGGTAGTGAAGGATTATATGATAAGAGAGCTTCAGGGCAAAGAAGAAAAGATTATAAAAGGTGACAGAATGGATACCATCATTGTGATGGAACCTTCAGATTTTCTCATCTCACGAAATCAACAGGAGATGATGACAAGTACTGAGTTAAAGAATTATATTACCAAGCAAAAACAACGGGGCTTTGCCAACATAAAAGAGTTTGAAATAGAGTACTACAGACGTATTGCTATGTCTTTCGCCTCATTTATACTTACCACAATCGGGTTGTCTCTTTCTTCACGAAAAACGAAAGGCGGAATGGGGCTTCATTTAGGTATAGGCTTGGGTCTTAGCTTTTCTTATATTCTTTTCCAGACTGTTTCATCAACTTTTGCAGTCAATGGTAATATGCCTCCGATAATAGCTGTTTGGATACCTAACATATTATATACATTCATTGCTGTATATTTATATAGGAAAGCTCCTAAATAATCAAAATAAAGATTGATTTGCTTCTTTTCATTCCAAGCCAGATTTGGAAACTTAACAGGTAAAGAGAACAGAAAAGAAGTGATTGTCCAAAAAGTCGCCTCTCATTGCGGACTTGATCCGCAATCTATTCTTCTATAACTTACAAAGAAGATCCCGGGTCAGGCCCGGGATGACAACTCTACTTTGGGGACAACCCCAACTACAAATTTTGAAAATAATCATAAACAATTTTTCAACCACTTCATTTTATTTAGTAACAACAAATCTGCCCTTCTTCCCGACATTTGTTAAAGTTAACTTTGTCCAGTGTGGTGGCATAGCCGTTTTTATTTGTTTCAGTTCGCCGGTTGGGGAGATGTCTATTCCTGCAAATCCCATCATAACAGTTTGCAAAATGCCTCCTGCTCCTGTGATAAAATATGGATTTGTTCCTCCTTTTGTCTCGGCAATTACCCGAAAAGGGGGCAACAGGTTAGGTTCATAGGCATCTTTAAACCATTCATACGCTTCTTCTCCGTTTCCTAACCAACTATGCAGTATTGCAAAGATAGCCTGAGTCATTGCAGGAGTATCCTTTTGAGGAACCTTAGCCTGATAATATTCCAGGTCTTTCCTGATCTGCTCCTTATCTCTTATTACTTTCAAAGGATAAGCTAACAGGTTTACATCCGCCTGCTTGATATTTTGACCGTCGTATGTATCGTGCTCACGGGTAACTCCATTATCCATTTTACTAAAAACAAGATTGTCTGCTATCTCCTTCCATGTATTGTTCAAAGGAAGGTTTAAGATCTTTGCGCATTCGTTGGCATATTGAAGGTTAAGCTTTGCTGTAGCATTAGTATAAGCATTGTTATTGACGTTTTCAGCCCATTCGTCAGCACAGACAACATTTGTTATTTCGTATTGTTTGCCATTCAGGCTTACGCGACTTTCCCAAAACTCTGCCGTACTTTTTAAGATAGGCCATCCTTTTTCTTTAAGCCATTCTTTATCTTTTGTTATCAGGTAATAATTCCAGGCGGCAATAGCAATATCTGCTGTTATATGATGTTCATAAGGGCCGGAAAGAGAACTTACCGGAGTTTCTTCTTCACCGGACAATGCACTTTCCCAAGGGTATTGAGCGCCTTGGTAGCCATGCAGTAAAGCATTCCTACGTGCGGCATCCAGTCGTTGGAAGCGGTATTCTACTACTTCTTTTGCCAATTCCGGATTAAGTAAAAGCAAGGAAGGGAACATCCATATTTCCGTATCCCAGAATACATGTCCTGAATAACCCGTTCCGGTCAAGCCCATTGGAGAAAGAGAGTAACCGGAATCTTTGCGAATAGATGAATACAAATGATACATCATATTGTGTATGTCCTGTTGTGACTGATCATCTCCTTCTATTATAATATCACTTTCCCATAATTTCTGCCACTCCTGGTTATGGGCGGAGAGAAGTGCATCATGCCCTTGCAAAGCGGTGTAAACGGCTAAACGTTCAGCCTGGTTATAAGGATCGTCCATGTGCTCTGACGAAACAAGATTTCCCACCAATGAAAAGCAATACTCTTCTCCTTGTTTCAGAGGTTTAATAAATTTCATCAGATGTGAATCCGTATGCCGCATTTCGTGAAGCACCTGAGGTTGTTGTCCATGTGCTTCAGGAAATAAAAAGGTATTTGATGCTACCACGGCAGACTTTTCACCTGGTGTTTTTGCTACTGTAGTTAATATCGGGATATATGCATGCGGTGGATTTACTTCATTGTAGTAATTTCTGTTGTCCCGAAAAGCCGGTGGAGTTTGTATTGCATTCTCAGCAACCAGATATGTATCCGAATTAGCTTTTACCTTAACGTCCATCATCACGCTATGAGGCAAATGACGCAAAGCATAATATTTATATTCAACAGATGCTGTATTCTTAAAATCAAATGATCCGCTGAAGGTTCCATTCCTCATATCCAGTTGTTGTTTGAAATTGGATATATTGTTGGCATCCACGTCTTCCCAGCCAATCGTAAGCTTCATATCCAACATGTTGAATACAGGCAAGATACGGTTTGTACGTCCGGTACCGTAAGAATCATAAAGACCTGCCAGTATTACTTCTTTTAATTTTAATGGCTCGGGCGAAGAGACCATACCAATCATACCATTACCTACAGTTATACCATAATAATTGGCAGGGTCTATTTGTTCAGCTTTAATTATCCAGGGGTCTTGGGCTTTTACAAAACCCGGGATAATTAGCAATAATAATATCAGGAACTTAGCTTTCATTCTTTTTCTTTGATACTTATGGCAACTCCCCCACTCCGTGCGAGTTTTTGTTTGAGTTTGGTTTTGTTACTTACCACTTTCTTAGAAATAACATAACTTTGAGGATTCGTCTGCCAGTCGGCATTTTTTTCATCTGCATAGATGGTTGCTTCGTATTTTTTTCCTGCGGGGAGAAAGCTTAAATCGATCATAGCTTCACGTGCATTTTCGTCGGTTACACCTCCGATATACCATTCATTTTTACCTTTGGCTTTACGGGCAATAGTGATGTAATCTCCCGGTTCTGCTTCGAGTATATAAGTATTATCCCAATCTACAGCTACATCTTTGATAAATTGGAAAGCGTCAGGAAATCTTTCGTAGTTTTCTATCAAGTCAGCCGCCATTTGCAAAGGGCTGTACATGGTTACATATAATGCCAATTGCTTTGTTAAGGTGCTGCTTAGTTTTCCCGGGTTTGAACCATATTTGGATAGGTCGCCTTCGAAAATACCCGGAGTGTAATCCATCGGTCCTCCTACCAGGCGGGTAAAAGGCAGTATGGTAGTATGATCGGGAGAGATACCGTTGAATGATTCGAATTCGGTGCCACGTGCAGATTCCTGTGCCAGCCAGTTTGGATAAGTACGGTACATACCGGTGGGGCGTACTGCTTCGTGTGAATTGACCATTATTTTATAATCGGCTGCTGTTTTGATCACATAATTATAATGGTTTACCATCCATTGTCCGTCGTGATGTTCACTTCGGGGGATAATACCGCCTACATACCCTGTTTTTACGGAATTATAGCCATTATCGACCATAAAACGAAAAGCATCGTGCATCTGGCGTTCGTAATTGACAACCGAAGAAGTCGTTTCGTGATGCATGATTATTTTGACTCCTTTTGAAGATGCATATCTGTGAAGCTCTTTTACATCAAAATCCGGATAGGGTTTGGTAAAACTATAGATATGTTCTTTAATATAAGCATGGTTGTCTTCCCATCCTTCATTCCATCCTTCTACAAGTACTGCATCAAAACCATGTTTAGCGGCAAAATCGATATATTCCTTTACATGAGCTGTATTTGCGCCATGGTGTCCATTGGGTTTAAGTTGTTTATAGTCGGTTTCACCTATCCGTATGTCCTGATAATCCGTATATGCCCATTTTGAACCGCCTCCTGTAAAATACTCCCACCACACACCGATATATTTTATGGGTTTGATCCATGAAGTGTCTTCCAGTTTACAAGGTTCGTTTAAATTAACAATCAGGTTTGAAGCCAGAATATCACGGGCATCATCACTTACTATGACAGTGCGCCAGGGAGTGGTGCTTCCTGTTTGTATATATCCTTTTGCACCGTTTTTATCCGGAGTAAGGTGTGAACTGAGACTGAAAGTTTTATCATTTACATTCAGATGCATAGCCGGATAGTTTACCAAGGCCGCCTCATGTATATTAATGTATAATCCGTCATTTGATTTCAGCATGAGTGGGGTTTGTACTGCCAGGTTCGGACCTGGCGCTTTGGCTGCCAACGGTTCTTTTCTTACTTCATCTATCAAACCTGCTATCTCAGTTATTTTTGATGTTGTTACAGGAAACTCGTTGGTGTCATAGTCTGCCGGTATCCAGAATGTTTTATGATCTCCGGTGAGATTGAATTCTGTCAGTTCTTCTTTGATATTAAAATGGCGCAAATGTGTTTGTACCGGAAATTCGTAGCGAAAACCAAGTCCATCGTTGAATAAACGAAAACGGATATTGAGTTTCCAGTTGGTCTTTTCCTGCACCATAGCGACCAACATTTCGTTATGATTATCTCTTATGATATTATTTTCACCCCATACAGGCTCCCAGGTAGTGTCGGAAGAAGCATATTGTGTATCACTTACTGTAAATCCTTCGGAAAACGGACGTGGAGCATTCATAAGAAACCCCATTTTACTATTGGTAATCACAGGTTTATTCTTATACGAGAGAGAGTATTCCGGTGTACCTTGTGAGTTTAGAGAAAATGTCAATATTAGATTCTCATCCGGTGATTTTAATGTTTGTGCAGTCAACGAGCTGAATACACATAAAACTATCGATAATAATGAAACAATCTTTTTCATTGTGTTATTGTATGGGGTTAAAAGTTTAAATTAAAAATTGTATAAAGGTGGTTTTTAAGGCCACCTTTATACTCATAAAACTATTACCTACTATAGATTGTTATCCGGCAACAATCTTTTTTATTTATATCCCGGATTCTGTGTTAAATTCTGGTTGCTGGATAATACATCCTGATGTATCGGATAAACTGTGCGGTAAGGTTTTGATTCGGGTTTATCCGTATATGCTCTGGTAAATGTACCGAAGCGTATCTGATCATTCCTGCGCCACATTTCCCAGCTAAGTTCCAACATTCTTTCTTCCAGGATATCATCCAGGGTGAGAGAAGTTCTTGGCGTAGCGTCAACCCTGTTCCTTACTTTATTTACAAGGGTCAAAGCTGTTCCCGGGTTGCCTGATCTAAATTCTGCTTCAGCTTTCATCAACAGCACATCAGCGTAACGGAAAAGAACATAATCATTATGTACGAAATCTCCTGAACTTTGATTTTGACGGTCTATTTCATATTTCTTCCAGCGTGCTCCCGCGCGTTTTTCTTCCTCGGTTCCTCCCATACGGAGTTTTACGATCATAGGAAGGTATTCAAAGTCCTCACCGTTCTCTCCTTTGATATATTTTCCATCAGGGCCTGTTACTTTGCCGGTGTAGAAACTTAAATCCATACGCGGATCGGGATTATCAGTTCCGTATCCCATAGTATTCATCATTTCGGTAGTGGCACTTACCCCATTCCATGAGTCAATCCCAAATGCTTTGCCATGTATGTAATGAAGGGTACGACGGTATAAGTTATGGCTTGATTGACGATATAATGAAGGGTCTAACGGTATTACAAATATATTTTCATCAGAGGTTTCATTCTTTACAGCAAAGTTGGAAGAGAAGTTTGCTTCTAGGCTATATCCCTCGTTTCTGATAGAATCGCAATATGCAATCACCGCTTTCCATGCACCTACATTGGTACCATTAATTGTAAAATCGGTAGAGCCGGCTGGGTTATTACCGGTTACTTCCCAATTATCATCTGTATATACTTGTGCATTCAATGCCAGTTTGGCCAGTAAGAAATAAACTGTAGATTTAGTTATACGTCCATAATATTCGCCTTCTTTGTTAGAGTGTGCAGAAGCCAGGTAAGGAAGTACTTCATCAAGTTCATTCTTTATAAAAGCGAATACTTCGCTTCTTTTGGATTGCTTTACTTCACTTACAGGAACATCAACAGAGGTAGATACGGGAATCCGCCCGAATTGATCCAGCAGATAGAAGTAATTAAGTGCCCGTATGGCTCTGATCTCAGCAATATATGTATCGTAGAAAGTAGCCGTAGGATTGTTTTTCTTAGCATTCTCTACAGTTTTCAAACTGAGATTGCATTTACCAATAGCTGAATATCTTTCCTGCCAGGAGTCATAAAACTGATTTTGAGAAGGAGTCCATGTATGTGCATGGAGCGCACGGAACATACCTCCATCATCCCAGTCGTTTCCACGCGTAGGAATCATGGCTTCATCAGAGGGTTGTTCGCTCAAATCCCATGTAGCCACACTGGCAAGGTTTCTTATATCATTGTAAAGTCCTACTACAGTATTGGTATAAACCAGTTCGGGAGTTTTGTATGCTTCTTCTTCCGTAAGCATATCAATGGGTCTTTCATCTAACGAGCATGCACTCAATGAAAGCACTATAGCCGGTATTATTAAATATTTATTTTTCATGATCTGATTTGTTTAGAAATTAACGTTAACACCTAAAGAGAATGTACGTGCTACCGGATAGAAACGTTTGTCATCCACTCCGAAAGTATTATCGCCGGTGCGTGTCGTACTGTTTATCATCGGAGTTAATCCCGAATAACCAGTAAACGTATGGAGATTATTTACAGAAGCTGTTATCCGAAGTGAGTTTATCCAGTTTTTGAATCTGGTTGTGTTAACATTGTAACCTAAAGTTACATAAGCGATATTAAGATAGTCGCCGCTTTCGAGCCAGTAGTCGGATACTGTTCCGTCATAAATATTCTTTTCAGGCGCACCTTCAAGGACATTATAAGCCGGGAAATTATTCATATTATTGAGTGTCAACCCGGTTCCGTTATATATTTTATGCCCGAATGCACCATTCATCTGTACTTGTACATCGAATGCTTTGTAACGGAACTTGATGTTTCCTCCCAGATAATATTTAGGCATCACCTGTCCGGCAATGTAACGGTCTTTGCCGTCGGCAACATTGACATCACCACTCTCGTCAAGGTCTGCGATATTGTATATGTTCTGACCTTTATCATTAGTAGTAAGTCCATTTGATTTAGGCAGGTAGAATACTCCGAGAGGTTGTCCTTCAAACATATACACTACTGCATTATTAGCACGTGTTCCGGCTCCTTCTACCGAACTCAATTTAACGTAAGCACTTGGAGTTAGTTCTTGTCCGTTGTATATTCCGGTGAGGGAAGTAATCTTATTTTTTTGATAAGAGAAGTTAGCAGCGATATCAAGCCCTATATCTTTCGTATTGATGGCATTATAGGCTGCTGAAAACTCAATACCCATATTCTCCATCGAACCGATGTTGGCTAGCAACTGGTTGTGAATGAAAGGTGGTTGAGGAACAGCATAGGTATAAAGCAAATCATCTGTTGTCGAATTATAATAATCAAACGTCAGGTCAAGCTTATTATTAAATAAGGAAGCATCGAAACCTATATCAAATGTTTTCTTTGTTTCCCATTTCAAATCCGGGTTGGCATTGCGCAAGTATGAATATGAAACTGTCGGTCTGCCGTTTACAGTGATTAGTGACGAGCCGCTTGTTCCTAAAAGCAATAATGAGTTGTAAGGTGAGATTACATCCTGATTACCTGAAATACCATAACTTGCTCTTAATTTGAACTCATTGACAAAAGTAATATTTTCTTTGATGAAGCGTTCGTTTGCCATATTCCATGCCAGTGAGAAGGACGGGAAAAAGCCCCATTTATTGTTTTTACCAAGCTTGGAAGAACCGTCACTACGCATATTTATGGTAGCAATATATCTATTATCATACACATAATTGAAACGGCCCAAAGCAGAAATCAGTCTGTAGTTGTTCATAAATGACGAAACATCTCCATAGTTGATCACAGCACCACCCATCAGGTTGTTTGCGCCGGAATAGTCTGTAGAGTAATGACTGGATGCAGCATCAAAACCGCGCTGTTTGTTTTCAAAACCTTCCAGCAATCCCATTGCGTTAATATAATGCTTATTGAGGGTTTTTACATAACTCAGACTGAGGTTACCCAGATAACTTTCAGATTTTGAATCACCTCTTACACCGCGTCCGTCATTATTTAGCATACCCGGCCTTGATTTAATAGGCAGATATATTGAAGAATCATCGTTATAGAACGTATAAGATCCGAAAGCACTAAGTTTAAGCCCGTCTATAATAGTCCAGGTAGCACGTGCATGGGCTGAAATATCATATATATTGTTTCTTTGCTCTGTGGTCAGCAAATCCAAAGGGTTGTATACTTCGCTGGCTACAGGGTCACGGGGCCATGTTCCGTCGGCATTCTGAGTTACTGGGAAAGTAGGATTCATTGTAACCGCTCCATAGAATGTATTTTTCGCATCGTACAGTTGCCGCATATCAATTCTGGTTCCAAATACACCTGTTTCCAGTTTCAATTTGTTTTGGAAGAATGATTGCGAAGCATCCATTTTCAATGTGTAATTCCGCCTGTGGGTTGTTTCCACCAAACCTTTCTGATCGATCACTCCTAAAGAGACGTTGTAATTGGAATCTTCATCCCCTTTTCCGAAGGATATCCTGTGATTTTGAGTAAATCCGGTACGTAATATTTCGTCCATGAAATCCGAATCATACCCCTCGTCGATAAAGGTTAATCCACTGTTTTGTGCTGCCTGTCGATATTGTGCGGCATCCAGAGAGTGCATTCTCTTTGCAACGGTCTGCACGCCGAATGTGCCGTCATAGCTCAGTGTTTTGCTACCATATTTCCCTTTCTGGGTAGTAACCACAATCACTCCACTTGCACCGCGTGAACCATATTGAGCCGTCTCCGAAGCATCTTTAAGTATCGTAATACTTTCAATATCATTGGGTGATAAGGCATTAAGCATTCTTGTTCCTCCCATCACTCCGTCTATCACAACCAATGGGTCGTTACCTCCTGATAAAGAAGTTGTGCCACGAATACGGATACTGGGAGATGCAGTAGGATCACTGCTTGATGTTTGTACGTTCACTCCTGCTACACGACCTTGTATCGCATTTAACGGATTTGTCACCACCCCGGTATTCATATCTTCCATGCTGATCTTCTTCACAGCACCGGAAATACTTTGTTTGCTTCCTACGGCATACCCGATAGTGACTACTTCATTTAATAGAACTGCATCTTCTTTCATGACCACATTGAAAGTAGTTTGCCCGTTTACAGGAATCTCTTGTGTGGCAAATCCGATATAGGATATGACTAAAGTCCCGTTAGCATTGACTTCCAGATTAAAATCACCATCAATAGATGTTGTAGTTCCATTCAATGTTCCCTTTTCCAGAATAGAAACACCGATGAGCGGTTCGCTATTACTGTCGGTCACCATACCTGACACCTTTATCATTCCACTCGTTTGCGCATTTGTTAATGCAGCGCATGAGAGAAAAAGTATTCCCAATAGAAACGATAAAAGTTTTCTTGAAAAATAAATTTTCATAGTAACTGGGTTTTAAAGTAAATGTTTATTTTGCATTTATATCTGTCAATCGCAAAATTAGAGGAGGCGTCAGGCAAAAAATAGGATTCCGAAGGAAATACGAAAAGTTAAAAGAGATAAATCACTATATATTAAACAGATACAACCTTTATAAAGATTGAAATTACAAACCTGATACTAAGTATATATTATCCTGAATAGGGTTGTAACGCGCCTTTACGTGTAGATGATATCTTATAGTAAAACCCGGTTTCCTTATATAAGTTTATGCTCTACTACGGATAAGGTTATCCCTTATTCCCGGATAGTTTGGTTGCTACCCTCCAAAAAGTTATCGGCCCACCCGGGTGAGTAAGTCGGTCCACCCGAGTGGGTAAGTCGGCTCACCCGGGTGAGTAGGTCGACCCACCCGAGTGGGCCGATAACTTTTTGGAGGGTAATACATAACTTTTTGGAGGATAGTGCATAACTTTTCTCAGGAAAGTATATAAAAAGTCCTAAGAGAAATAATAAAATAAGTAAGAGAAGCGGATACCGGATAAAGAGAATGACACTAATAAATATCTTATGATGAAATTGAATGGATAAAAGGTCAGATCGTATTCCTCTTATTTATACTCTTTTTGATCTGCATGATCCTATATTCAAATTCTTCCTTAGGTACGATTGATTTATTTTTGGTTTTTGCTTTATAAGAATATATGGTATGCATCGAAAGATTAAGAAACTTTGCAATCCTTTCATTCTCGTTTATTCCGAGCCTTATCAATGCAAATATTCTAAGCTCAGGAGTGAGACTGAGATTTTCTTCATCTACAGTAACACGGTCATTCTCTACAAAAAGCTTATTATATTCTTCAATGAAATTGGGGAATAGAGTTAAAAAAGCCTGATCGAATGAAAGAAACAGGTTTTCCCTCTCTCTTTTTAAATTAAATTCGGCATGCAATCTGTAAATGTCGTTATATTGATGGGCTTTTAATTTGTAATCCAGTTTTTTCAATACCCCTTCCACTTTATCCAGGTATTCGGATTTACCGTATAAAGAATGTATTATATACTGATCTTTTATCTCGTTGGATTCTTCAAGTTTTTCATTGGTCCGGTTCAGCTTGTCATTTGTTTCTGAAAGTTCAGTAACTTGTGTTTGAATCACCTGTTTGGCTTGTTTCAGTTTTTTATTTTGTTTGTAAATAACAAGTGCCGAAAAGAAAAATAACACAGAAAGTATACTTACCCATATTAATGATACCCTCAACTCGTCACGCTGACTTTCGATGCTGTTTAAATGCTCTTTTTCAATAATAGGAAGGATAGAGTTTACACTTAATATACGATGTCTGGCATTATAAAAATTAGCTTCTTCAAGCGCTATTTGTATGTATCTGCTTGCTTTTTTTATATCACCTTTATTATATAGAAAACGAGCCAGAGCTGTTTTCGAAGTATTTTCCATTGTTGCGGTTTTGACATCAGCTATGGCTGAAAGGGCCATGTAATAAATGGCTTCCTCTTCTTGCAATTTGTACATGTAAAGATGTCCCAGATTAGAAGCATGGATTGCAAAACTGTGATGATCAATATCGAAAGATGTGATAAGATTCAAATAGGTAGAAATCTTTTCGTCAATACTCGCATCAAATTTTTTAAGGGCAAGTATATTGTGATACTCGTATGAATCCGGATTCAGAAGCACTAAAGCCGAATCACAATATTGCACGCTTTTGTATTGATATTCCGTTTTGTAGGGTTCAGCTGGATTATAATTGACAAGATCCGAATATAAACGGGCACATTGAGAATAGAAATTGGCCTTCGATTCAAAAGATGCTTTGCTAAGATCTGTTGTTTTAGCTATATCAACCGCTTCTTTAAATAAACCGGAAGAAATAAAACAGAATTGCAGGTTGCTTTTCGCTATCACCTGTAACTCGGGATCTTTCAGGATTTCCGCATATTTAATAGTGTTTAAAGCATACACATAAGCCGAATCATATTGATAAGATTTATATTCATTGTATATTTTATCATTCAGGGAAAACTTCTCGTACTCATCACTGATGTTGGATAAACTTACTTTCAAATCACTTATCCTTGCTTCCCGCTGAGCACAATATATTTCCTTATTATTTATTTCTTCGTTCAGTACGTTTAATATAGAATCACTTTTTGATTGAGAATAAAGCAATCCTGAGATTAGTAAAAAATAAAATATGATCAGAACTCTCATTTATTTAATTCAAATTACATATATATTAGTTAAATAGAAGTAGTTTTATATTTGGAGTTTATTGTTGATTACTCTCCTATAGCTTCTGTTTTTATATAAGTTTATAAAAGTGTTTTTATTCCGGTATGCCACGCATTACTACAAATATAATAGCTTCTGTACTAAGATCATGCAAAAGAGGTTTGTTTTTATCTATTCTTTAATTATTCTTTCGTTTTTATGCTGATAAAATAAATGTTGGGAATATAAACTATCCTGATTACAGGAGGATTTAAGGCATATTATTTATACCAAATTTATCGGCTAATCTAAATGAAAATTAAACATAGAATAAACAACAACTTTATTGAACAAAAATTACTGTTTATTTGTTATATATAATAAACACAATTGCAATTCAGTCATATATAAAAAAAAGTTACCTAGTATTAATATTTTAATATGCTCATTTATGAAAAAATCAATCCTATGCTTATTTTTATTGATTATTTGTTTTTCAAATTGCTCTAATGAAGAAATTTTAGATTCTGATGTTGTGCAAAAAGAAACTACAGCTTTAAGATTTTTTGGAATGAAAACCGAAAATGCCATACAGACACATGGGGTAGCTCAAAAAAATAAATTATGGCATAATGGAACTGTAATTAAAGTAAAATTTTTACATGACCCATACGAGTTAAAGAACAAAATCATTCAATATGCAAAAGAATGGGAACAATATGCAAATATCATATTTCAATTCATTGAGAATGGAGATGCAGATGTCCGTATTGGGTTCGACTGGAACAATGAACGATACATATCATGGTCTTATATAGGTACTGATTGCAAGTCTTTAACCAATCAGGATGAAGCAACAATGAGTTTTGCTTACTTTTACGACTTGTCCGAAAGAGATAGACGTGCAGATGTATTAAGAAACTTCGGATTGGTACTAGGATTAGAACTTGAACATAGGCATATTAACTTTTATCCGGGTTGGACGAGTCGCATTTCTCAATATTGGGAAAGTGAAATCGAAGATATTCCTTGGACAACTCTTAAAAAATATGTTTTTGACCCAATTGAAAGCACTAATCTTGTTCAAACAATAAATTATGATGAAAACTCCATTATGGCATGGCCTTTTATGAGTAGATATGCAAGTAATACTGTACGTGATTTCAATTATGACCTTTCAGAAAAAGATATAAATTTTATAAAAGAATTATATCCAAAACAAAATACGGTAATAACAAAAATGATAGTTAATACCCAAAGTATCAGTTTTCACACAATATACAATTATGCATCAACAATCTATGTTGATTGGGGAGATGGTAATATAAATACATATAATAATACAAGTGGCTTATGGCTACAATATTATCACAATTATACAAAGAGTGGGACATATACTGTCAAAATTACTGGTGATCCAAATGCTTTAAAGGGTATAAACATTCATCGTGTTTCAGCCAGTTATCTTGACCTTTCCGGAAGTAAGGGTTTAATAAATACACGCACATCATGGACCCAAATGATTAATATTGATTTTTCAAAAAATCCATTATTGGAAAGTATCAGTGCTGCAAATTCTCAAATATCATATCTTGACGTAACAAATAATCCAAGATTAAGTGATATAAAACTTACAAATACTCCATTAGTCAGGAATAAAATAGAATTAGTTAAATTTGCCAATACACTACCATATGCTACACGATCCGGCTGTAAGATATGGATTGCAGAATCGACGTCTGCATCTTGGATAAGAGATATTTGTAATGGAAAAAACTGGGAAATAGTATTAAGTGAAGGGAATTAATTAACTTTTCTAAACTTAAATAATAATGATTTTATGGCTGCTCAAAACGGGTAGCCATACTTGTTTAAAATAGTTACTTATTAAGAAAGTATCAGATATAAAAAGAAAATATTTATTCTTTTTATAATACAAAAGATTATATGAGTCTGTTTAAATTTTGCTGAAATAAAATAATAAAGGGGTTCCATAATTGGTTTGACATATTTTTCTTTGAAGTGACCAAACCTAAAAGAAATATGTACTTAACCGATTTAACAGAAACCCAGTGGCAATATATGGAAAAAGTTTTATTGTCCCAAGAAAGAAAGCGAAAACATGATCTCAAAGAGGTATGGAATGCGATATTCTATTTGGTAAAAACGGGTTGTCAATGGCGCATGTTACCCAAAAGCTTTCCCAAGTGGGAACCAGTTTACTATTATTTCCGCAAGTGGTCTTCTTTGGAAGAATTTGACTTATTATTAACCCATTTACGTTGCCATGTTCGAAAGAGTTATAATCAAAACCCATCCCCTTCTTTGGGTATTATGGATAGTCAAAGTGTTCGTTGGGGTACTAACAAAGGATTAAATGGGATTGATGGTAACAAAAAAGTTAAAGGAATAAAGCGTCCTGTAGTGGTTGATAAAAACGGATTTTTAATCGCAGTAATGGTAACGGTTGCTAATATACATGATAGTAAAGCCGCTAGGTTACTTATGCGAGTTCTCAGGGAATTGTGTTCATCAGTAAAGACAATCATTGCTGACGGGGGATACAGAGGGGAATTGGCTAAAAACATTCTCAATACATTTGGATATGTTTTACAAGTAGTGATTAGTAACTATAAAGATCAGGGATTTAGACCACTAAAGAAAAGGTGGGTAGTGGAGAGGACTTTTGCCTGGCTTGATTATAACAGAAGATTATGCCGGAATTATGAAACTACTTTCGATTCAGCAGAAGAAATGGTCAAAATTGCATCTATAAAATTATTACTGAATAAAATTTAAACAGACTCTATATCTTTGCAAAAGTTTTGGTGGTATTTTATCCATCCGGGTAAAATACTGAAAAGGGAATCAGGTGAAAGTCCTGAACAGTCTCACTGCTGTAATTTCCATCAAAGCTTATACAAAAAACCATACCACTGGAAAGTATTTCCGGGAAGGTAGTATAAGCCGGGAAGAGTCAGAAGACCTGCTCTGTATTCTACTATATAAATATTTCTCCTAGAAATATTACTGAATATCAACAATATACCAGAATAAGGTATTCCCGTGATTTCCGATTTTAATCCTTTTTCCTGGACATATTCTAGTCTTATTTCATATTCAATCAATTTCAAAGCCAAATCGGATATTAACATCCTAATTTAGTAAAAATAGAGATAACCCTTTACAAAAGTGGTTATGACAAAGTACCCCAAATATTACCTATTGTTGGTTTGGTAACTAACTGGGATAATGAAAAACAATCATTTCAAGATAACTCATCTGAATCAATTAAAAAAACAACTTTTATTAGATTACTGGTTGAAATATACTAAGGTAGTTGAAGGTCGGGAAAAGCAAAACATTTATTGGACACCTAAAGAATGAGCACATTGTTTTGAAGAGAATAATACAAAGAAAAAGATTCAAAAAAAGATATTAGCATTGGAATTTATAGATATTCTGGAAAAAAGATTTTCTGAAACCCAGTGAGTGAAAAATGGAGAGATAGTTGATTGTTCATCACATGGGGATATTTATAAATTCACCTTTTATATAATCTTTTTTACCATTCATTAATTCATTATTAGCATATAAATCAATCGGATAATCATTTCATCGTTAGATTTCGAATTGATTTAGTATAAATATCATAAGCTCAATATATTAATTGAGTTATTCTAACTTGTATAAAAAGTTTATTTCGGGCGAATACAATACGATTGAATAATTTATCACCTATCATAACAGTATTATATTTGGAGGTTATTTATTATTTATTTTGCAAATATAAAGTAAAAAGTAACTTTCATACAATAAACTCCAATAATATTATTATAAAATATTGACAAATAAGAAATAATTCAAAAACACACTCTCTGAAAATTATTATAATTTAAAAAATATTTTTTCATATGTTTCTTCTGCTCTCTCCCCAAAAAGGCAAAACAAATAGCAAAGTGATACGGCAACAACTCACCCTGTTTGACAATATTGCATCTGAAAATAAAATGCTTGTCACCGGATATGACCACAAAGACAGCAATTTGATTATAATCAACGAACACTATGTCCAGTTTGCTAAATGGGGCTTGATACCTTTCTGGTCGAAGTCTGAATATGCCGAAAAGGTTATAAAGAAGAATTAGAGCGTCAACGCCCAGAGCGAAACCATCTTCACGAAACCTTCTTTCCAGGTATCCATTGAAGAGAGACGTTGCCTGATACCTGCCGGTGCATAGTTCGAATGCCACTATGAAGGAGAGCATCCCAAAGAAGTATACTATATGTCTGTGCTTGGTGAAAAAGTATTTTCAGTTGAACTCCGAAGAATTCCGTAGGTCGAAACCTTTCGATTACGATTTAGCAGATAAAGAATGAAATATGTATACATATGCATGTTTATTGTTACGATATTCTTAAACACAACGATATTCTTAAATTTTCATATCTTCTTGGTACAATTATTATTATAAAAATAAATTTATTATAATAATTTCCTTAATTTTGCTTATCCATCAATGTTTTTGAATGTATGTGATCAACCAGATGCTTCTTTTCTACATCTGATATTATACTTTATAGCATCCATATCTCTTTCAGTTTTAGTTTTATTTATCAACATATAGAATTAAATAAAGGATTTAACAGATAAAAGTTTAACGAGTAAAAATTAATACAAATATCGAATGAAAAAAATTGTATTTGTATCATCTCTTGCCGCGTTGACAGTATTGCTTTTGCAAAGCTTGTGGATAAACAATGTACATAAATCCTATGTCAATGAAAAAATGATCGAATTTGACAAAGTGGCTATTTCAAGTATCGGCAAAGAACTTGATATCCGGTCATTTGGAATAACGAGTATAAAAAATAAAGTTGAAAATGCAGACAGTACCGAAGAAACAAGATATGTAAAACAGTATACACTCAATCAAACGATGTTGGGTAACAATGATGTCGGAGATAATATATATGAAATTGTACAGCAGTTGGAGCAGGATGCATTGATAGAACAACATATCTACATAAACATGCATGTGTTGGATAGTGTTGTTAATTCTGAGCTTTCCAAGCGTAATATCAACGACCAGTACCGCATTATACTTTTTAATAAAGACACTACCTCTATCGGACAAGCAGGAAGCCTACCAATCGGGAAAGTAGGAAATAATTCTACCAGATTATATCCTATCGGTACGAAAGAAATGCAATTCATCCAAATTGAAACAGAGATATTACTGTCTGATTTTATGGAGAAAATGCTAAAGATACTTAGTGTTTCAGCAATCATGATTTTAATTGTGATACTATGTGTACTGTATCAAATGCATATAATCAAGAAGCAAAACGAACTATTTAAACGAAGGGAAGCAGGTGTAAACGGAACTATACACGATTTGAAATCACCTTTAAACAGCATCATAACGATGCTGGTATGGCTCAGGAAAAAGATTCAGGATAACACGGTTCAAAATCTGATTGACAACTCATTGAGCCAGACAAAACATTTAGCAGAAGACATTGATTCTTTACTGATAACTGCCCGTAAAGACAGGCAGAAATTGATGCTTCAAAAAATGGAAGTGGATTTATATTCTTTGGTATCCAAAGCCCGTGACGGAATATCTGTACAGTATACGCACAAATTACATACTATCAATACTAGATTCTCATCTGACGATTATATAGTATACGTAGACCAAATGTATCTGGTAAATGTATTACGTAATTTAATGGAGAATGCACTAAAATATTCCGACGAAGGCGTCATTATTGATCTATTTGCAAAGGAAGAGAAAAAGTTCACCGCTATATCCATAGCCGATAACGGATGGGGTATAGAAAAGAAATACCAAAAGAAAATATTTGCCCAATTTTATCAGATCCCTTGCCGCGAAGGGTATGTAAATAAAGGCTATGGCATTGGTTTACCTTTTGTAAAGTATGTGTTAGCAAATCACGGTGGATATATAACAGTAAATAGTGAACCCGGAAAAGGGTCTGTATTTACGATTCATATTCCTATCCACAAAAACAATAAGTAATGGAAAAAATAATGGTTTTATTTATAGATGATGATATTGTTCTGGGGCAACTCGTTGCTGGTGCTTTAAGTGAAGAAGACATCGATGTTCACTACCAGAATTCGCTGACAGGAGTTAAAACTGTTGTTGCCGAGTTAAATCCCAATGTAATTGTTTTAGATGTAGAGATCGGAGTTCAAGACGGTATTGATGCCGCTCCCCAGCTCAGGGCTATCGCACCTGAAGTACCTATTCTTTTTGTTTCTTCTCATGGCGAAAGCCATGAAGTGATACGTGCCCTAAAAACCGGCGCTATTACTTATCTTAAAAAGCCGATAGAAATTGAAGAACTCGTAGCTTATATTAAAAGGCATGCTGTGCCCACTTCAAACCCTTATATCCAGTTATCTTCTCTTCGGCTTGATCTGTCTTCACGAATTTTGTATGCTGCGAATGAAGAACTTAAAAAGCTAAGCAAGCTTGAATTTATGATGCTAAAGCTACTACATGATAAAAAAAACACGATTGTCACCCGGGAAGAAATTGAAAAGCTTTGGGGTGATAGTATTATGAATGAGCACAGCCTTTACAATTATATCGTTAAACTTCGGAAATTATTATCGGTAGATCCCACCATATCCATTACGACCATGCACGAGAATGGATACATGCTGACCCTTTCCGAAGGTTAAAAATAATTGTATCCATGGCTTCAAAACTTATAAGATAGATTCAGTAATATATGACCGGGTATCTGGGAGAAAAGTTGCTCTTTCTTCTGGTATCCGTCAAATACAATCGTATTCCATGACATGCTTTTTAAATGAAGCATATTCTGCCCAGTAAGAGACATTTCAACCTTCTTATTGAAAATGTATTTAAGGTTCCCGTTCAGTAACACAATCTCTTTATTAAAGTCACCTATCTTGGTTTGCATGTGACCACACTGAATATCAACAACTAATTTGTTATTGAAATTAAACTTCAGTTGTCCGCCATAGTGCTGAGTAAGCTGGCTTCCTGAGTTTTTGTAAATGGAAGAATAATTATCTACAGAATTGATTTCAGCAAAAATCTCAGCATTTATAAAAGTATCAAAAGTACTCCATACGGAAGCTCTTCCGGTAACGTTGTTTATTCTTATCTTATTTTCAATTTCATCTATATAATTGGTAATTCCAGTCAGATTATAATTACCGGATAGTTTGAATTTAAAGGGTTTGCTTAATCCCTTTTCAATAAAACCGTTCGCAAATGCGGTATATGTACGCGGAGAATTAACCGCAATCTTTTCGGTGGTCATTCCATTAGTTGTGTACTTAAACGTAATATCGTTGTCCATTTTGCGGTATCCGCCTAAGATAAACAGCATGGTATTGGAAAATAAATCGTAATACTGGTATGATAATCCGATATTGTGCTGTTTAGTCCATACGGTATTTAACTGATTGCCTGTTATGATTGTTTTGTAATTTAACGCATAATACCCCATCCCCATATATTCAGGAGATAGCGAGCGGTATTCAGTATTATAGTACCCTTTTACAATGTTTTTAGGACTGAAATAAAGAGTAAAATCTACATCGGGGGTAAATTTTATTGTAGTTTTTTCATTCCGTTGCAACGGATTTACTGTGAGGTTATATAAGTGAATGGTGCCTCCCAGATTAAACCGGAGCAGCCCTTCCTTTTTTGAAAACATCAGGTTGGCTGAGTTATCCCAAAATTTTATCCTGTTATCATTGAAACGATGATCTTCATTCGCTGTAGGATCATTAAATTCGAAACGGCTCTGCCAGAAGTTGTTCTGATAAGCAGATGAAACGCCTCCTTTTAAAAGAAAATGATTGATTTTGTGAGTATACCCTAAGTTAGCACCCAGCGCATAATCTTTCCGGTTTTGGTTTTGTTTTCCTGTAAATAAACCATTGTTTACAGGGATAGTAAAGGGAAGCAAAAGTGAATCGGTTTGCAATGAGTAGTGTGAATCGGTAGTTGTATAAACAGCATGTATATCCCCTGTAAACAATCCGTTGGATGTACCCTTAATGAAGGAAAAGTTATGATTCATTTTAAAAGACTTCATATTCTTTTTATCAAAGGTTGAAATATGAATGTTGTTTCTTGTATCTGCTATATCAGCATCTGAAAACGATCCATTACCAGTGAAAACTCCTTTATAATCTATTTTTAAAGTTTCGGATGCATCATATTTTAGATTCACATTGCTGCCGATAAAATTTGTTCGTTGATGAGCATGCAGTTGATTATAAAACAAAATATCGTCATAACCTGGAATAATATATATATTCCGGTTCTCTTCATGACTTTTCTCTTTCTTCGTATTGTAAATTAAATATCCGTTGAATTTTAGCCTAGAGGATAATTGACTCGAAAAATTAAAGCTCCCAAGTCCGTTGTCTCTCGAATTGACATTGTTTTTAGGCGAGAGCAACTGTTTTTCTTCTTCGGAAAGTGATATGAAATTGGAGTTGTTATGACTCACAATTGCTTTTGCTCCACCTTGTAATTGTATGTAGTCGTCGATGCTGAATACTTCCGCACCCGTATTGTTGTATGAACCTATAAATGCCAACATCGACTTATTGCCGAGTTTCATTACATTGCTCTTAAAATTGTATTTATTTTCATACCCGTAACCTGCCAAAAGCTCACCATTAAGCTTTCCAAGAAAACTTTCTTTCACCCCTACATTCAAAGCCGTACCTTCATGTGTCTTGAAGCCGTCCAAAAGTGAATATTCACTATAATTATTAATAACTTCCACATTTTCGGCAACGTCAGCCGAAAGGTTTTTGACGGCTACCTGCGAATTGCCATTAAACAAATCACGTCCGTTGAATAATACTTTTTCAACGGATTTACCCTGTGATTTGACTTTCCCAGTTTCATCTACCTGAATGCCCGGCAATTTATTCAATAAATCACCCAGTACTCTTTCCGAACCGTCTTTAAATACCTTGGGGTCATATTTTATAGTATCTCCTTTAAATGCCACACCAGTGCGTCTGGCTGAAACCATTATTTCATTGAGCAATATCGCATCTTCTTTCAGCACAAATGATTGCATATGTATGGCTGAATCTGCCGGAATAGTTATTTTTACTTCTTGTTTCACAAAGCCTAGACAAGATACATTGAGGGTATAAGTACCTGCATAAGGCAATGGTATTTTATACGTTCCTTCGACATTGGTAATCGCTTGGTCTATAACTGATGAGTTACTATCTACAGAAAGGGTTACCAATGCTGCGATAATAGGATTATCCTCTTCATCCATTACAGTTCCGCTGATAAAGTTCTGGGCTTTTGCACATTCGCTGCTGCAAATGCCCAGAAAGATTAGGATAAAAAAGAAAGTCCTCATAATTGTTTAGTTTTTCATTGATACAACTTTTACTGATCCGCCCGAACCGACATTGTGTTCTTTTAATTTATCATCTCTTAGTTTAGCAAAATCAGTACGGGATATCGTTTTACCTTTGGTGGGTTTCACTATTTCGTTGCCTGAGTAATTCATATCGATACTCTGCAAAACGATCTTTTTGTTAGTCATTTCTATTTCAAGTATCAAGCCCGGCAGTCCGCAATAAACAGATGGTCCGTCACTTATTTTGATGTCCGGACTATACCATGCAATGGTTCCGACTTCATTCACTGCTTTGCGACAAGTATAATTGCCTATTTTTTTTGTTTCTCCATTTACCATTGTCCATTTATTCCGCGGTAATTTTTCAACAACTCTGAACTGGCGGTCAAGGATAGATTCTTCTGAAATTATTTCGTGCCTTTGTTCATCCTTATACACCTTACCTACTTCTCCAAAACTTTGAACGATGACATTCTCGGCTTGTTGTTTCTTGTTCTTTTGGGTTTCGTAAATACTCTTACCAGACTGGTGATAGAGTATACTGGTTTTACTCATATCCTTTAACTGTTGTTTCACGATTTCGGCAACACTCGGATTCGTCATCTGGGGTTCCATCTCCTTTGTAACTTTATATTCTTCTGAATAAGTTACTTTAACCTGTGCATTTGAAAATTGGGATGCAAAAGTCATCATAAGTGTAATTATTAAAGCAATTTTATTCATAACATATTTTATTTTAACGACAGCACCTTGGGGTGCTGTCATTGGATTTCATATTTTTATTTTTCCACTATAATGATGATAATGATAACTTCATCATCAGCAGCGGCTTGAACAGTTGATCCTTGGATTGTGTTTACGTTAGATGTTGTAACAGAGACTGCGTTTGCAACAGTTGGTAATAAGATTGTAACAGCTAATGCGATTGAAAGGAATAACTTTTTCATAATTGTAATTTGATTATTGTTTCTTTATATTTATTTGTATTCCCTTTTTTTGATACAGCGGGTAATCTGTAATTCTCATAGAAAACTATCGTTTTTATAAAAATAAGTTCTTTACCTTTGTAGTGCCTTCTTTCATTTAGTTAAACTTTTAAGAGTTGTCCAGACTCTGGGTTTTTCTTTGGAAGAGGGTTCTTTTTTTTAAGGGTGGCAAGCCCTCGATCAAATCAACCTCTTTAATTACTTATTAAAATCTTCAATTCATTTTTCTTTGGTTTGTTATTTCTTTTGCAAATCTAAGGGCAAATGGTCAGTGTGTTTCAAACATATTGGTAATCATTTTCTAATCTTTTTTTCAGGTTTTGATTACATATTAATTAACTCTTATCACAAGATGTAATAATCAGAAACCTCCCGTACCCTCTATTCTTTGGTAAACAAACGATCCGAATTATGTACCGAAGATTCCTACGCGATGAAGATTACTTCGGCATCATCACCGCCGAAAGCCTGTCACAGCTTACACACAGCAACACCAACCATTACATTCAGGCAGAAGAAGCTGCCGAAATGAGTATCGTTGAATACCTGTCAGAAAACTACGAGGTTGAAAAAGAGCTGGCGAAAGGTAAATTAATTGCGCCATACACCCGTAGAATTATCTGTGGGATTTTATGTAAGCACCTACTATATCGATAAACGTTCTCTTGACGACACAGCAGCCGAAGAACATAGTTCCATATATCCTTTTGATTTGAAGTGCATATACCATGAGGAAGGGCTTATATGTGTGAAGGAAATCTTCCGGAAAGACAATCAACTGCTTTTTCAGTTACAGTCAGGTATATGATGATAATAAAGTTACGGATTCTATCTCCGCCTTATCCGTTAATGATCTGAACAGTATCAAAAATTGAATGATCAGAAATAAAATAGCTGATAACGAAGATGTGAATTTAGATTTTGAGAAATACTTAAATAAATAAGTATGCGAATATTGTTGCCATTACTACAGCAAAAGAACAAAATAAAAAAATGATAAACCTATGTTTAAACTGATATTAAAAGACTCCAAAGAAGTACCTTTCAAAGAAGGTGATATTGTAAAAGTCATAAACCGCTTAGGTTCCCCGGTATTTTATTGCGAAGTCACCTTCTTGGAAGACAAAAAGGCAATAGCCCCATTCCATAGTTTCTGCTTTCATTACATCGAAAAGGTGGATGGCGTTCCCGAAGGCACAATGCCAATTAAAGAAGAAAGATACAAAACCTACCGCATCGGAAAAGTTGGAGAGGACGATTTTGAAGAAAACTATGCCGAGAAATACCTGATGGATATACGCAATTCCATAAAACCAAAGATTTAAATACAATCTTCGACGAGATTAGAAATATGTTGAAAGTGGGGCTTACATTTGAAGAAGTGGCATACATTCAGAATATGGAAATGTACAGGACGAAAAGCACGACCTTCAAAAAGTTGCGAAGCTATTTCTTCAACTAGTCTTTCTGGATATTCTCCAGACTAATCGTAACAGAATAAAGAAACTTAAAAAAGAAACCGCATTCGCTCCTGCAAAAGCAGAGATCGTTAAATTCCTATTGAGATCATGTGAAGACTTTCCAGTATCGGCAGTTAAATGTGTTTTCCTGCTTATCGACGGCGACTGTAACCCTAATGAACACCTTATCACCGCACAGCGGCTCGTTATTGAATGTTTGCCATTTACAACTACCACAGAACAGGTGCAACTAATACATAATTGCGTTTTCGATGCTAGATTATAATATTTATGAACAACAAAAACATAGCATAATGACAAAAGCAGATTTGATAGAAAGGATTTCAAAAGAAACAGGCTCAGAGAAAACAAATATATCAACTATCGTTGAATCTTCATGGAAAATATAAAACCTCCGTGACAAAAGGAGAAGATGTTTACATTAGAGGTTTCGGAAGTTTTATAGTAAAAAAACGGGCTCAAAAAACAGCTCGTAACATCCATGCAAACACTACGGTAATAGTTCCGGTCTGTAAAGCGCCATGCTTCAAACCGTTCAAAAGTTTTAAATTATAGATCAAAAAGCGGTTATAAAACTAAAAGCAGGAATTGTACTTTTCCAGCTTTTTATTTTAAAAACACATGATAAATAAAAGAGCAAGCAATATCTTATTAGAAATTTCTATAAATCATGATTATTATATCTTAGATTTTACTAATCGCTTTTTATGTACTTATTAGTCCCAACGTGTGTATCAATGAAATTTAATTTTTTAAAATATTTTAGGGAGAAACTAATACTAAATAATAATCATAAATACTAATCGATACCTAAAAATTATATATATCTTTGCAAAAGTTTTGGTGGTATTTTATCCATCCGGATAGAATACTGAAAAGGGAATCAGGTGAAAATCCTGAACAGTCTCGCTGCTGTAATTTCCATCAAAGCTTATACAAAACTCATACCACTGGAAAGTTTTTTCCGGAAAGGTAGTATAAGCCGGAAAGAGTCAGAAGACCTGCCAAAATGTGTTTTAGTAAAGCTTTCGAGTTAAAAGTATTTTACTGTTCTTCAATTTATTTATTGAATAAAGAAAAGATTTTAAAACTCTGTTTTACATTTTATAGTGTAGATTTATTTAAATCCTGGCAGGTTTATGTTTATGGGTTAACCTGCCATATAAAATAGTTTTTAAAGAAAGAACTATGAAGACAATGGCAGGATAGTCTTATATGCATTAATATTCCCGCCCTTTATTCATACCATCCTTCTAAGAAACTATTTGATAGATATAGAGCGTAATTATCAAATAGATGTTCATATGAAAATAAACACACCCACATATTACAAGTGTGTATTGTCAATTTGTATCTTAGTTTTAAACACATTTTCCACCTATTCTCAGAGTAAGCTTGATAGTATTCAACTACTTGAAGAGGTGGTGGTAACTGCCCGAAGCTACAAAGAAGTTATTCCCGCACAAACACTTAAAGGGCAGGAACTGCGTAAGTTAAACAGCCTGTCCGTAGCAGATGCAATCCGTTATTTCTCCGGTGTACAGATTAAAGATTATGGTGGGGTCGGTGGTATTAAAACCGTAAATATCCGCAGCATGGGTACTAATCATATGGGAGTTTTTTACAATGGAATCCAATTGGGAAATGCCCAGAACGGACAAATAGACCTCGGAAAATATTCGATGGAAAACATAGAGGAAGTTTCACTTTACAACGGGCAGAAGAGTGAGATATTTCAGTCGGCTAAAGAGTTCGGATCAGCAGGTAGTATATACCTGACTACCCGCAAGCCCAAATTTCATAACGGCAAGAATACAAATATAAAGGCAACGCTTAAAGCCGGATCATTCGACTTATTAAACCCTTCTCTACTATATGAATATAAAATAAACGACAGGCTAAGCACAAACTTCAATGCGGAATGGGTTACCTCCAGTGGAAAGTACAAATTCAGATATCGTCGTGTAACTCCCTCCGGAGAATTAGCTTATGACACGACTGCCGTACGCCAGAACGGAGATGTGGACGCTATGAGAGCAGAAGGCGGATTACAGGGAGTCTTTCCTTCCGGTTTGTGGAAGGTATCATTCTATCACTACAGCTCAGAGAGAGGTGTGCCGGGCGCTATCGTTAATAACGTATGGCGGCGTGGAGAACGCTTATGGGATAAGAATTCTTTCATACAAGGTGCCTACCAGCAGGAAATAACTTCCAAGCTGAGCACACGCTTTAATATTAAATACGCTCATGACTATACACGGTATGTAAATAATGATGATAAATTAATTCATGTAGACAACATTTACAAGCAGAAGGAGTTCTATCTTTCCTGGGCAAATAAATACACAATACTACCTAATTGGGAGGCATCTTTAGCATACGACTTTCAATGGAACGATCTGAAAGAGTATACAAGTGTATCCAGAGGCACACATTGGCTTTCTGTAGCAACCGCATTTACTGTGAAAGATAAATTTAAAGTACAAGCCAGTATGTTGGGTACTTTCGTAGATGAAGAGTCGCGCGGACGCGACAGTGTATCTAATAAAAAAGAAATAACTCCCGGAGTATTTTTATCTTATCAGCCGTTAAAAAAATATGGCTTGGTATTCCGTGCATTCTATAAGAAGTCGTTTCGCATGCCTACTTTTAATGACCTTTATTACACGGATATGGGCAATGCAGAGCTAAAACCGGAATTTACGGATCAATATAATGCCGGTTTTGTTTACGATATCACACGCCTAAACAGAATATTCAGTTATTTCCATATAGGGGCAGACATTTATTACAACTATGTAAAGAATAAAATTATTGCTTATCCCAAAGGCCAACAATTCCGATGGACCATGCTTAACTTAGGAGAAGTAGATATACGGGGAATAGATGTATCAGCCACGGCTACCTTTCAATTTCCCAAACAATTGTCACTTACCGGGAAATTACAATATACCTATCAGAAAGCAATTGATACCACAGATCCATCTGACAATTATTACAACCATCAGATTCCTTACATCCCCTGGCATAGTGGTTCGGCAATCATGATGCTCTCATGGCATACATGGTCTTTGAACTACAGCTTCATATACGTTGGCGAACGTTACAACCAACAGGAGAATATTCGCTACAACCATACACAGCCCTGGTACACAAGCGATTTGTCTCTATCAAAAGAGATAACAATCAAGCAAACAAGATTAAGATTCTCTGCTGAAATAAATAATCTTTTAAGCCAGGATTATGATGTAATACTAAACTATCCTATGCCCAAAAGAAATTATCGCTTCGGCATTATCGTAGAAATTTAAAACTAAACAATAAATGAAGGCACATAACAAATCTCAGATTATTAATTGGATGTTGATACTCACTTTATTTATCTCCGCCTGCCGGGAAGATGAACTGGTAGTACCCACGGAATATGAAATAATCCCCGAACCTATCAATGTTGATAATGATCCTTTAGGCATGTATGTATTGAATGAAGGAAACATGGGAGCTAATAAAGCATCCATTGATTTCGTAGATCTCAGAAATGCATTATATGTCCGCAACCTGTATGCCGAGCGCAACCCGACAATTATAAAAGAACTGGGAGACGTAGGAAATGATATACAAATTTACGGAAACAAACTCTACGCAGTTATTAATTGCTCTCATAAGGTAGAAGTAATGGATGCATATACCTGCGAGCGCATCGGACAGATTGATATACCCAACTGCCGCTATATCCGTTTTGCCAAAGGAAATGCTTATGTGTCGGCCTATGTGGGTCCGGTTGCAATAGACCCTGATGCGCAGCTTGGTGCAGTATACAAAGTAGATACTACCAACCTGAAAGTAATTGATAAAGTAACAGTTGGCTATCAGCCCGATGAACTTGAAATCATAGGTGATTACATGTATGTAGCCAACTCCGGTGGATATCGGGCACCCAATTATGATTACACCATATCGGTAGTTGAAATGCATGCTATGAAGCAAATTCAGAAAATACCGGTATCTATTAATCTGCACCGTATCCGCAAAGATCAATACAATAAACTATGGGTTACTTCCAGAGGCGATCACAAAACTATTCCTTCAAAATTATTCATATTAGAAAGGAAAAATATGAATTCCCGTGAAATGGTAGTAACTGATACACTAAATATTCCATGTACTGAAATGCATATCCACGGTGATTCCCTTTATTTCTACAGTACGCAATGGAATGATCGGACAAAAGAGAATGAGATATCCTATGGTATTATAAATGTAAAAACCAAAGAACTAATTACGGATAAATTCATTACCGACGGCACAGAAAAAGATATTAAGGTTCCTTACGGTATTAATATAAATTCTAAGAACGGAGATATCTATGTAACAGATGCCAAGAATTATGTATCAAGTGGCGCACTCCATTGTTACAACCGCTACGGAAAGAAAAAGTGGAGTGTACGCACCGGAGACATACCGGCTCACATGGTGTTTCTCACTAAAAAATAAAAGACTATGAAAAAAACAGTATACACCCTACTCCTACTCATATTTGTATTATGTGCCTGCCGGAATGAGATTCCTATGGTAAATCTGGGACTGGACAATTCTTATGCTATAGAGCGCATGAGAGCATTGATCCTTCACCCTGAATTCCCGGGAGAAGAATATCATTGGAGTATATCCGATAGCCACAGAAAAGACTCTTTGGTATCTACCGAACGGGATTACATTTTTATCAGTGAGAAACCAGGAGAATATAAACTGAAACTCAATATCATAGATGCACAAAATCCGGTAGAGCATCACATGGATATCATTGTGTGGGAAGAGCAGGTTGCCTACAGCCGTTATATATCCAAAGTATATGAATACAGACCGGCTCCGGGACAATTTATCAATGAATTACCTTTATACGAGAAAGGAGATACGGAAGAGAGCATGCGTAAAAAAGTACAGGAATGTCTTTTAGATGAGAATGATGAAATGGTATCCTTAGGAGGATTCGGAGGATATATAACGTTTGGCTTTGACCATACAGTGGTGAATGTTCCCGGAAAAAAAGACTTTAAAATATTAGGCAATGCTTTCTATGCAGAATCCAACCCCAATCCTTCTGCGCCGGAGACGGGAGGCAGCAGTGAACCGGGTATAGTAATGGTATCCTTCGACCGTAACGGAAATGGTATTCCCGATGATGAATGGTACGAGCTGGCAGGTAGTGAGTATTATAAGCCACAAACCATTCATAACTATCAGATCACTTACTACAAACCGGATACGCTTAAAAATCCGACTCCGGCAGAATGGACACCAATGACTGATACAACTTATATTGCCTGGGAAAGTAATTATCAGGAAAAAGGATATATCGTAAAGCTGACATTTCATACACAAGATTATTATCCTAAATGGATACCAGATGATAAACTGACTTTTACCGGAACCAAATTAGCCAACAACGCTACAGATGAGAGTGGAAACGGTTCATTCTTTGTTCTCTATTCCTATGACTGGGGGTATGTAGACAATCATCCTAACAATGTTGAGGATAAAATCAGCTTTGATATTGACTGGGCAATAGATAAAAATGGCAATAAAGTACACTTACCCGGAGTAGACTTCATACGGGTATATACCGGAGTCAACCAGCAATGTGGCTGGCTAGGCGAAACATCTACAGAAATTTCCCGTGCAGAAGATTTACACATCGAAAATAGTATCATTCTACCCAATCCATAAAATATAAAACCTATGAATTCTAAAAAATTACTCTTTTTACTTTTCTTCCTGTATACAGGATTAGTTGTTACCGCACAGAAATATACAAATGGAGTATTCGTCCTGAATGAAGATTGGTTCGGACATAATAACAGTACTATCAATTTCCTGAACACTGAAACAGGTGAATTCAATTATTACATAATTCAGGAAAATGAAGCAAATCGTGGGTTTTCATTGGGATGTACATCCCAGTTCGGAACCATTTACGGGGATAATTTATATGTGGTATCCAAGCAAGACCAGGACAGTGGCGAATCTCCTGATAAACAAGGAGGTCGTTTGGTAGTAGCTGATGCCGGAACTATGGAAATAAAAAAGACTATCCGTATCATTGCCGAAAAAGATGGAAAGTCCGTAGCTGACGGAAGATCCTTTGTAGGGGTAGATGAGAATAAAGGATATATCGGAACTTCAAATGGTATATATGTTATCGATCTGCGTAACCTGGAAATAAAAGAACGTATTGAAGGAACGGAAAACCCGTTAATCACCGGAGGAGAAATACCAGGAAACGGAACCGGGCCCCTTTATAACAACCAGATAGGTATTATGACCCGTTCATTGGATTACGTGTTTGCCATCCAACAGGATAAGGGTGTGTTGGTTATCAATCCGGAGACTGATAAAGTAGAGACGGTTATAGAAGGGTGTTTCAGTACAATGACTCAAAGCAGGGATGGTAATATATGGGTTGGAAGAAACTCAAATATGGATTATCAAAAATATCCTTATGGGGTCATGGGTGAACGCTGGACTGGAAATGAACTATTAAAAATCAATCCTTCTACACTGGAAACTTCAATTGTCAATGTACCGGCAGGCGGTATTAATCAGAGTTGGTATGCATGGACAGCAGGTTCCCTGTGTGCCAGCATTCATGAGAATGCTCTCTATTTTACGTATAACAACAATCCATGGAGCTGGTTTACCACCACGGAAATGTATAAGTATGACATTGACAATAATAGCTTCATAAAGATATACGATAGCAGTCAGGAAAAACGCTATTTCTATGGGGGAGCTGTCCGCGTCAATCCTTTGGATGACAAGTTGTATGCTTCTTTATATCTGGATAACAATAATCAGAATTACTGGATATACCAACTGGACAATACAGGAAAGAAACTACAGGAATATGAGCCTATACGCCGCTATTGGTTTACATCACTGTTTATTTTCCCCGATAATTATGCTCCGGAAGTTGCAGACTTTAATCCGGTAAACTTACCCGGCAATGGAGCTATGGATATAGATTTATCTTCTATGGCACATGACAGAGACAATCTGGATATGGCCATAACGAAAAGAGTAATATCCATAGATAATGAAAACCTTGTTTCCGCTTCAATCAAATACAATACACTGACCGTCTCTGCATTGTCTAATACAGCCGGAACAGCCAATATAACCATCCGTTTTAATTCTAACGGAAAATTGGTAGATAAGGTCTTGCCTGTCCATGTTTCATCCGGAAGTTCCATTGACAACGAATATGCAAATCTTACCCGCATAATGGTTAAAGGTAATGATATACATATATATAACGCTGAACAGGGCCAGATAGCCGAGATTTATAGTTTACAGGGGTTACTTGTCCGTAAACAACAAATCAATAGGGATGATATAATTCAGGGACTACCTTTTGGAAAAGCTTATGTCCTTAAAATCGGAAATACAAGATATAAAATAATTCTTTAATAATAAATAGTAAACATGATGAAAACTTTTACCCAAAGATTTACATGGCTTATTGTATGGCTGTTTATATGCAGTTATTCATTTGCCGGGAGTTTCAAACCGAAACCGTATGTATACAGTGCATTAGGAGTTACCTCCAACCGCACACTTAACATACCTATGACAGATTTGTTTGAATATCCGGAAGAACTCTCTCCGGATGCCAATTTAGACGAATTATCAGTCAATGTTGTAGTTGATTCTAAAAACGAAGCTGCCATCGGACTATATAAATATGAATATTATGCTTATGGAAAAGTTCAGCAACTATATCTGTGGCAATATGCAAACCAGAAAGGGAAAATTGAAGTTGATATAAAACTCACTTACAATGGAGAAGAAGTGATCAATACCCTTCAATTTGATATTAAAGGAGTGATTGCAAAAGATGATTCTTATGATCCTGCTCCGGGAGAAACACTCCTTGCAGACATATTATCCAATGACCAGTTTATGATCTATACTCAGAAAAACACTGTTAAGCTGGTTATTGATGAACAAACCCAATTGGGCACTGCAAAAATAGTAGAAGGATCTCCTTATCAAATTGAATATACAACACAACCCAATATAAGCAATTATTCTACAGACAGGTTAAAATACACAATAACTACCGAAGATGGCGAAAGTTCTTCGGCTACTGTATATTTTAATATACATCAGAATTCATACGCAAGTAAAGTACTTGACTTCTTACCGGCACCGGGGCAATTTACCAATGAAGCGATAGCACAAAGTACATCCGGGGAATATGTGATCGGAAATACTTCCAGTATGGTAAGTTTGGGAGGCTTCGGAGGATATATCGTTGTTGGATTTGATCAACCGATTGTTAATCGTCCCGAAAATCCTTATGGAGTAGACTTCTCTATTGCAGGAAATTCGTTTATTGGAAATCTTTACGGAGTATGGTCTGAACCTGCTGCCGTACAGGTAATGAAAGACCTGAATGGTAATGGTATCCCCGATGATGGAGAATGGTATGAACTGGCAGGCTCTGATTATTACCTGAGCACTACCCAAAAGAATGTGGAAATGACATATTATAACCCCCACTATGACGGACGCTATACTATACCCTGGAGCACAAATCACGGTGAAAAGGGGGCTTTACTGACTAACATGTTCCACCAGCATTCTTATTATCCCGATCCGTTTGACTTTAACTGTAATAAAGACTCACTCACCTATACAGGCAACATAATTAAGAGTTCGCTGGATTTGAGCACACCAAGTTATGTTGAGTTCTATCGCGCCCCTGCATTCGGATACTGTGATAATCGCGGTTACAACAGGAATAATCTGGCCGATGCACTTAATCCTTATTACAATGATGAAAAAGGAAATGCCGGTGATGGATTTGACTTAAGCTGGGCTGTAGATAAAAACGGAAACCATGTGGAGCTTGACACTGTACACTTTGTAAAAATATATACTGCCGGTAGTGCCAATGCCGGATGGTTGGGAGAATGGTCATCCGAAGTATTAAAAGTAGCGATAACAACCCCTGATCCCAATTATGTGCCGAAAGATTATTATCTGAATTATATCGGGATCACCCAATTGCAGGTTATCAAAGGTCAAAGCCGCCAGTACGAAGGCTTTTTGTTCAAAAACGGACGCCCTGTAAAAGAAGGTACACCTGTATGGAAAACATCCAATCCTTCCGTAGCAACCGTAGATAATACGGGAAAAGTCACAGCACACAGTAACGGAGAAACCTGGTTATATTTCTCCCGGAAAGAAGACATTCCTACTGATTCGATCCAGGTAAAAGTCGTTGAACTTAAAAGAGTTATTCTGGAAATGGAAGGCAACACCGCAGCAACAGACAGCACTCAAATGATCGTAAATGAATCCATCTACATTACAGCTCAATGTATCGACAGCCGCGAAGATGAACTCAATGGTTCAAAAGCTAATCGTTATATATATGAAACTTATAACTGGACAACTTCTAACCCTGAGATCGGAACTATAGATAATGGCTTGTTTAAAGCTCAGAATGCCGGTAGCACAACAGTATATGCCCGCTCAACAAGTAACCCGGAACTGGTTGATTCTATGGTTGTGATTGTAAATCCGACTCCGGAAATTAAGCCTGTTAACAATCCGGTTGTAATATCGTTTAACCAACTTTCCGGTAAATTTAAAAGCTCCGAACTATTCACTACAGGAAACAACGCTACCATTTACCTGAATTCGGCAGTTTCCAGGAATGGACTTACTACTCTGGAAATTGAAAACAATATTTTAAGTTATAACAGCACGGGTAAATTCGGAAAAGATACCCTACAGTTTATTGTAACTTCTCATCGGGAAGAAAAAGCCATCGAACTTGTTTTCGACTATGAATCGGTAACGATAGGAGAAACGTTAGAATTTGCTTTAACTGATAATATTGAAACCCGCATACCCATGAATATTGATGAAAACTCAGGAGTGAGAATAGGCTCATGGTTTTCATCAGACAATAATATCATTTCTGTTAAAAACTACGGAGAAATTACTTTAGGTGGTAAATTGGGAACTGCTACTGTTTATGCAAATGTAATTATAAACGGTAAAATGGTAAGTTCCAACAAATGCCAGGTAACCGTTCTTGCACCTGAGATCCCTGTAGAAAGTATTTTCTTTACGGAAGAGAATGTCTCCTTGAATTTCTCAGAAAAGAAACAATACCAAGCAAACGTTTTACCTGAAAATGCCAGCTTTAAAAAAGTAGTTTACGAAAGCAGCGATAAAAATATTGTTGCTGTCAGTGCAGACGGAAGTATTAAAGCCAATTCTACAAAAGGAAGTGTAGTAATTAAAGCCACAAGCGCCGAAGGAGGCCACACCGCTACCTATACGGTAGAAGTAAGCAGCCTTAACCCCGTAACGGGAATTGTTCTGGAAGAAGGTAAAACAATAGAAATGGAACTAAATGATATCTACAAACCTATTGTCTCTGTTTTACCGGTAGATGCAGAAAATAAAACGGTAAGTTACACAATTGAGAATACGGAGATAGCATCTTTCTATCAGGAAAATATAGTTGCTGCTAAGGTCGGAACTACTACACTGACGGCAACCGCTAAAGACGGATATGGTGCAACGACCAGTGTTACCCTGATTGTTAAAGCTCCTACTTACGAACCTTACGGTGATTATACAAATGGAACTTTCATCCTGAATGAAGATTGGTTTGGTCATAATAACGGTACTATCAATTACCTGACAGAAAACCATGAGTGGATCTATCGTTCTTATCAACGCGAAAACCAAGGTAAAGAACTTGGAACCACTTCTCAATATGCTACCATTTATGGTGATAAGATGTATATATTGTCCAAACAACCGGCAAAAGGTAGCAGTACAGAAGACACCGGAACCCGTTTAGTCATTGCCAATGCCAAAACACTGGTTAAAGAAAAAGGTATTGATAATATTGGGGGAGACGGACGCTCATTTGTAGGTATTACTCCTCAAAAAGGCTATATCGGTACATCCGGTAATATTTCTATTTTCAGTATTGAAAATCAGGAAATAATCGGAACCATTCCCGGAAGCAATAAACAAACCGGTTTAATGGCTCATGCCGGAGATTATGTATTTGCCGTTCAACAAGGTAGACTTCTAATAATAGATGCCAAGGCAGATACTATTGTGCAAAAGATTGAAGAATCATTTGCTACACTTACACAAAGTATGGACGGAGATATTTGGGCGGCCAAATCAAATGCTTTAGTACGCTTCAATCCGGAAACTCTTGAAAAAGAAGAAACTGCACTTCCCCAAGGTGTAACTATAAGTTCGTCATGGGGAGCCTGGAATGCAGGAAGCCTCTGTGCCGACATAAAAAATAATGTTCTTTACTGGTATGGTGGATCAAGCAATTTCTATCGCTATGAAATAGGTTCTGATATCTCTGAGCTGACTCCATTCTTTAGCATTGCTAATCTGGAAGGTAGCGAACCCGGTAAAAAACAAACTATTTATGGTTCTAGTTGCCGTTACGATAGCCGTACAAATGAATTAATTATTACTACCATTCAAAACGGATGGGGAACTAACTATGAAAATAACTGGGTACACTTTGTAGATGGTAACACCGGTGAACTTAAAAAGACAATTCAGCCTAAGAACTATTATTGGTTCCCTGCCGTAACTGTATTCCCGGATAAGTATGTTCCTGAAGTTATCGGTCTTGACGAAACAATAAGTATAAATGATACCGAAACGTTGTCAATCAGCCTCAATGATAAGGTTACCGATAAGGATAATCTGGATGTTAATATCGTTAAGGCAATAACTTCCATATCCGACCCGGAAGTTATTGAAACAGCAATAATAGATAATGAACTGGTTATTACAGCTCTTAAAGCAGGTACTGCAACAATTACGCTACAAGTAATATCCAATGGTAAAGTTGTAGAAAAAGAAATCGCAGTAACTGTAAGCAATCCTGACAATATTGAAGAAAACGGCATCCTTCGCAATGCATATATCAATGATAATGAATTAACCATTACCAATTGCGCCGGATATCACTTCATTCTATTCAATGGAAACGGACAAGCAATTATGTCAATTGAAGCAGATAGTGAAGTGCATACTTCAACTATTCAGGTACCTGACGGCATCTACTATTTAAAAGGAACCAATAATAGTGATACCGTAACATTTAAAATTGCTACCAAATAATTATGCAGATCCGATAGCCTGCAATCAGGCTTTAGACAGATATATGTTACAGATCAATTAAACTCTGCCAAGTTTATTGAGCAAGGCCCGGCCGAAGTGATTCGCCCGGGCTTTGTATTGGTTACATTCTTTTCGCACGTGGGATTTACGTTGCTCTTTTAAAGCTATCTATCAGTTGTAATATCCTGATTCTTAAAATTTATTGAATCCAAACCCTGTTTTTAAAAAGAATGTTTATACCTTTGCAGCATGTTTTTGGTGGTATACTCCCAACCGGGAGAAATACTGAAAAGGGAATCAGGTGAAAATCCTGAACAGTCTCGCTGCTGTAATTTCCATCAAAGCTTGTGCAACACTCATACCACTGGAAGGATTTCCGGGAAGGTAGTACAGGTCGGAAAGAGTCAGAAAACCTGCCAAATCTTACGTAGGTAAAGCTTTCGAGTCAAAAGTGATTTACTATTCTTCAATTTTATATTGAAACATGGGATTTCTTTTTTTACCGAACTGCTAATAGTACAGTGGTTTTACGAAATAATCTATGTGTAAGTTACACTATAATTATTTCTTAAAATTGAATGATGTTACTATGTATATGAATACATAAGTTTTGAATTGTATTTAAGCCTCATATATTTTATTGAATATAACTATTACTAATTGCATTTACTATTTAATTTTAAAAATAAAACGATGAGAAAAGTAATTAAATCACTATGCTATTTAAGCTTTGTCATGAGCTTATTATTCATCACCGGTTGTTCGGATGATGATGAATTGGAATTCAGGTTAGGAAGCATTACCGGCGTTGTTACGGATAAAGCCGGAAAACCGGTAGAGGGAGCAACCGTAACATTAATGCCGGATAATAAAACCACCACTACGGAAAGTACGGGTAAATACATATTTAATGATCTTCCTTCAAGACAATATGATATCACTGTAGAGAAAGATGGCTACGATGTATTAACGCAAAAAGTTTCTGTCATTGCAGATAAACAAACTGTAGCTAACTTAGAGTTGATAGATATTTTTGTTGTCAATTTTAATGGTTTGCTTATTGAACCCGATACTGAATATAGAGGCCCTAAAGAAGGAGAATTACCTGAGTTTGAATATTATTATTTCAGTAAGTTTACAGACCCTACAGAATCTGTAACGTTTACTCATTACGTACCAAAGGTAGGCATGTACTTGGGAGGTGGATTTACTTATACTAACAAAGACGCGCACCAGGAAGATAAATCTTATACTAATAGCGGAGCAATAACCGGAAAAGGCGTGCTTGGAAAAACTTACCTGACAGCTTATACGAATTCGTTTACACCCGGAATTATTACCTTGAAAGAAAGTAAAAGAGTGAAAGGATGCTATATTACTAACAGCACTTATGCATATATGATTATGAAAGAAGGTGGTGGCATTGCCAGCTCAAAGCCTTTTACTGATAAAGATTATTTTAAACTTATCATAACTGGTAAATTAAAAAACAAAGAAACGTCTAAAGTAGAATTTTACCTCGCTAAAGATGGTAAGATTGTTGATGAATGGACATGGGTTGACTTTACAGAACTTGGAGATGTAGACGAAATTCATTTTGATTTTGAATCAACAGATACGGGAGAAGGTGGCATCAACACTCCAACTTATTTTTGCATGGATGCTCTTAGCATTTATTTCTAATCCTTTCATTATAAAAACATAATATGCCCTCATTTCAACGCATATTATTCTTATTCCTGTTCGCTGCCTGTGCTTTCATAGTAAATGCACAGCAGCGAATAGATACCACTCAGATTTACAACATTCAGGAAGTAGTAGTAAAAGAAAACAAAAAAGTAAAAGAACTACGTTCTACCACTCCCCTTCAAATATTAAACGCAGATATACTAAAACAAACAGGAGCTTTACAACTATCAGATGCTGCCAAACTATTCAGTGGAGTCGTGATAAAAGACTATGGCGGCATTGGAGGATTAAAGACTATCTCCGTGCGTAGCTTAGGTGCACCACACACAGTAATTTCTTACGATGGAATAGCCATAACCGACGCTCAGACCGGACAAATTGATTTAGGAAAACTATCTCTTGATAATATCGATGCAATCTCTCTTAATAACGGACAAAGTGATAACATACTTCAGTCGGCAAGATTATTTTCTGCTGCCAGTATATTAAACCTCCAAACTCCCTCTCCCACTTTTACCGGTAAAAACATCAATACTCAGGCATCCATCAAAGCCGGAAGCTTCGGATTAATCAATCCAAACATCTATCTGGCAAATAAATGGAGCAAGCAGATCTCTTCATCAGTCAGTGTAGACTACATGCAGGCAGAAGGAGACTATCCATACACCAACCTGAACGGAAATAATCCGGAAGAAAGAAATAGAGACAACTCAGACATACAAAGCCTTAAATCTGAAATTAATATCTTCGGAAAGTTTGAAAACAACCAAAAGGCTAGCCTGAAAATATATTATTACGATTCTGAAAGAGGATTACCTACCAACATCCTTTACAACCGCACAGCAGCAGAACGCCTGTGGGATAAAAACTTTTTCGCTCAATCTACTTACGAAAATATCATCAACAACAAATGGTCGGTATTGGCAAATGCAAAGTTTAACTGGACATATAACAAATATATAAATGCCATACCGGCTAATACGCAAGAAAACAAATATTATCAGAACGAATATTATCTTTCTGCCACAGTGCTTTACCGTCTTTCTCCTACCCTCTCTTTTTCATTGGCAAATGATGGAATTATCAATAATATTCGGGCAAACCTCAATAATTTTACCTACCCTACCCGATACACTTTATTAAATGCACTTGCTGCAAAATATGTCAGGGAACAACTCACCGTCACAGCTCATTTACTATCTACCCTGACTAAAGAAACTGTAGAACAAGGCATATCAGCTGATGACAGGTATCGCCTTTCGCCTTCTGTGAGTATTTCACTGCAACCATTCAAAGAAGAAGACTTACGTATACGGCTTTTCTACAAAGACATATTCCGCTTGCCTACTTTCAACGACCTTTATTACGGGAATGTAGGTAAAAGAGATTTGAAACCGGAAAGGGTAAGTGAATACAATGCAGGAGCGACATGGACTAAAACATCTGAAAAGCTATTCTCCCATATATCCTTGTCAGTAGATGCTTTCTATAACAGGGTAAACGATAAGATCGTAGCCTTCCCCAACAGTACACTTTTCAACTGGACTATGATGAATGTAGGACGGGTGGATATAAAAGGGATAGAAACAAGACTAGAAAATACATTATCACTCAGCAAAAAGATAAATCTGCAATTTACCGGCAGTTATACTTATCAAAGGGCTTTGGATAAAACAGATAAACATAACAGGCCCGATAAAGTAACTTACAATCACCAGATACCTTACACCCCCAGGCATTCGGGATTAATAAGCCTGTCGGCAACAAATCCATTGGTAGATATCAGCTACACAGTATTATTGGTAGGAAAGCGTTTTGCACTGCCCTACAATTCATCCGAAAATAAACTATCCGCATATCAGGATCATACTCTCTCGCTTCACAGAGAGTTTACTGTTAAAAAGTGTCGGTTAAGTGCACAATTTGAAGTATTAAATCTGTGGAACAACCGATATGATATTATAAGAAACTATCCAATGCCCGGAAGACAATTCAGGGGTAGCATTACATTCAAATATTAGCATTGATGATCATATGAAGAGCAAGGGAATAAAGTCAGATACAATAACAAGAAACCTTATCAGTAATTTATATAAAATATTACTGATGATTTTAGTTTTCCCTTTTCCCCTCTCCTCCTGTGATGATGAAATCGTATGGGAAGAACCGGGAGAATATCCTACCGACACTGAGACTTCAGGACTATATATCCTTTGTGAAGGACTATTCAATATGAACAACAGCACCATCTCCTATTATGATTTCACCACTGCAAAAATGACTAATGACTTTTTTGAGATACAAAACGGACGTAAACTGGGAGACACAGCCAATGACCTGAAACGCTACGGCTCAAAAATGTGGTGTGCTGTCAATGTTTCCAGTCAGATAGAGATAATGGATGTCAATACCGGAAAGTCTCTTAAACAAATCCCGTTATTCAATGAAAGCGGATTCAGCAGACAGCCCAGGACTTTTGCATTCCATAAAAACAAAGCTTACGTGTGCAACTTCGACGGAACAGTAGCACGTATCGATACAACTTCCCTGGAAGTAGAGGCCATAACTAAAGTTGGTCGCAATCCTGACGGGATTTGCTATGCTAATGGCAAATTATATGTATCCAATTCAGGAGGACTGAACCAAGAAAATCCCGATAATACGGTGTCTGTCATAGACATCGCTACTTTTAAAGAAATAAAGAAAATCGAAATAAGAAACAATCTGGGTACTATCCTTTCAGATATTTATGGTAATGTTTATGTTACCTCTCGCGAAAAGTTTAATTATGAAACAAATGAATATGATTGCCGGCTCCACCGCATAGACAGCGAAACCGATAAATTAATATATACCTATGATCTTCCCATTATAGATTTCACGATCTCAGGATACCGGGCTTATATGTACAGTTACAATACCAGTCGTAAAACCGTCATAGTAATGGATACACGTACGGGACAGATTATAGATGAAGACTTTATAAAAGATCCGGTAGAGCTATTCCTAATCTATAATATTACTGTAAACCCGGTAAATGAAGATGTATACATCTGCGATGCGCAGAATTATGTAATCAATGGCACGGTATTATGTTTCAGTAAAGAGGGAAAACATAAGTTTACTTTGGATGCGAAAGGTATCAACCCGAATGCGATTGTATTCACCGCAGCTATGGTAGAGGAAGATCCCGAAGATCCGGGTAGCACAGACGGAGATAAGAATATAATCAGCAAAGTATTTGAATATATGCCCGCACCGGGACAGTTTATCAACCAATTACCTTTATACAGTGATGGAGACGATGCCTCTGCCATGTGTGCTAAATGCCTGGAAAGACTTTCTAAGGGAAATCTCATCAGCTTAGGAGGATTCGGCGGATACATTACAGTAGGATTTGATAAACCAATCCAGAATAAAGCAGGCGAATATGACTTCAAAGTACTTGGAAACGCTTTCGAAGGAAGTGCCGAGCCGGGAATTGTAATGGTCTCCAAAGATACTAACGGAGACGGATTGCCCAATGATGAATGGTATGAATTAAAGGGGTCTGAATACGACAATCCCCAAACCATTCACAACTATCAAATAACTTATTATAAACCGGAAAACTCTACAGATCGTGTACGCTGGACTGATAATCAGGAAAACACAGGATATATGGAACGTAGTATTCACAGACAAAATTACTATCCTCTGTGGATCGACTCTCCTACTCTTTCATTCTCAGGTTCGCGTTTGCCGAACAATGCCATATATGATACTTCACAGGGAAAATGGGTTATGCTTGCTTATGATTACGGATACGCAGACAATCATCCAGATAATAGCGATGGCTGTAAATTTAAACTGGAATGGGCTGTAAATAACAAGGGGGAACAAGTTGAACTGGAAAGTATTGATTTCATTCGTATCTATACGGCAATAAATCAATCTATTGCAAGCGGTGTGGGAGAAATTTCCACGGAAATAAGAGGCATTGAAGACCTTAATTCTGACATATAGTAAGTAAACAACAAAGGATAAGATATATTTCCGGCAAATTCTTTTGCATATTAATCTTATATAAGTTACTTTTGTTATCCAAAAGTAACTTATAAAATTAACAACTATGGAATTACCTTTCGCCGAATCATGGAAGATTAAGATGGTGGAACCAATCCGGAAAAGCACGCTTGCCGAACGCCAGAAGTGGATAAAAGAAGCACACTACAACGTTTTCCAACTCAAATCCGAGCAAGTATATATAGATTTAATCACAGACTCAGGTACAGGAGCTATGAGCGATCGGCAGTGGGCTGCCATGATGCTGGGAGACGAAAGCTACGCAGGAGCCTCTTCTTTTTATAACCTGAAAGAGACAATTGCATGCATCACGGGGTTTGAATATGTAATACCCACCCATCAGGGACGTGCAGCAGAGAATGTCCTTTTCTCTTATCTGATAAAAGACGGGGATATCGTACCGGGTAATTCCCACTTCGACACCACCAAAGGACATATTGAAAGCCGGAAAGCCGTAGCGTTAGATTGTACTATAGATGAGGCAAAAGATACACAATTGGAACTACCCTTTAAAGGTAATGTCGACATCAACAAATTAAGGAAAGCGCTGGAAGAGTACAAAGAAAGAATACCTTTTATCATTGTTACCATTACAAATAATACCGCAGGAGGCCAACCCGTATCTATGCAAAACTTACGCGATATTCGCGACTTAGCTAATGAATACGGCAAACCCATCCTTTTTGATTCTGCCAGATTTGCAGAGAATGCTTATTTCATCAAACTGCGCGAAGAGGGCTATCAGGATAAATCCATCAAAGAGATTACCCGTGAAATGTTTGATCTCGCTGATGGCATGACCATGAGTGCTAAAAAAGACGGTATTGTAAACATGGGAGGTTTCATAGCTACCCGGAGACAAGACTGGTATGACGGTGCTAAATGCTTTTGCGTACAATATGAAGGTTATCTCACCTATGGTGGAATGAACGGACGTGATATGAACGCCCTTGCCGTCGGTCTGGATGAAAATACCGAATTTGGAAACCTTGAAACCCGTATAAGACAAGTTGCCTATCTGGCCCGGAGACTGGACGAATTCGGCATACCTTATCAACGTCCTGCCGGGGGGCATGCAATATTTGTAGATGCTTTAAAAGTACTGACCCATGTACCCAAAAAAGAGTTCCCCGCACAGACTCTTACTGTAGAACTTTATCTGGAAGCGGGCATACGTGCCTGTGAAATAGGTTATATACTTGCCGACCGCGACCCGGTAACCAGAGAGAACAGATACAACGGATTAGACCTGCTACGCTTAGCCATCCCCAGAAGAGTATATACCGACAATCACATGGACGTAATTGCCGTAGCACTAAAAAATGTATTTGATCGCAGGGAAAGTATCAACCGGGGTGTAAAAATAGCATGGGAAGCACCCATTATGCGCCATTTCACTGTACAACTGGAAAGATTATAAGATTGGTCAACCTACAGCGTATGTAATTACAAAATCCGGATAAACCATATATTTTACCGGGAACTGTTGATCAGTTCCCGTTTTTAACTCCTTTATAGAAAACTCCCCATCATCAGATGATAAGGTAAAAGGAAGTACAAGCAAATGATTTTTCATCTCTAAGCCCTCAATCCCCAGCAATTTATAAACAGCTTCTTTTCCGGAAAAACAAAGTAAAAGATATCTGACCTTCTGCTCCGTAGACTGCTGAGGAATATCCTTGATTTCCCTTTCCTGCATAAATTTACTTTGCACCTTACAAACTTTATCACCGTATTTCTCAATATCAATGCCCGTTCTTTTAAAGGGATGGAGAGACACCGCTACATATCCCTTCGTATGAGATATGCTGATCTGATAAGAATTATCTTCCAGATAAGGTTTATCAGAGGGATGATAAAGTATACGCTTCTCTTCACCACAAAGATGCAATAAAAGAACTCTAACGGAAAGCCATTCTTTCTTTCGATTCTCATTGGAAAACCTTTGTATTGCATTTATATAATCATCCGTTTTAGAAAAGTAAGAAAGCAGTTTATCGATATCTTCATCCATTTTCCAGATACCCCATCTCAGTTCTTCTTCCCGGTGCTGATAAAATAATGCCATAAGTGATTAGCGATAGACTGGGGTGAAAGTCTCCATCAGGTATACAACATCCTTCCTGATATGTTCCAGAAAAGGAGCAATGGAATCAGCATTAGGTGTAGTATTAAAATAGAGAGAACCGTTAAAGAAATAACTTACACTATCCGTTAATGCGAGCTGCAAAGGAGTTGCAACATCCCCTTCAATCTCATACAAAGTACCAAATGTACGTGAAAGATCATTATTATATTGTTTTTGCCGGATATCAGTGGCCATTGCCGTATGCTGGTAAGCTAACCTTCTGCTTTCTTCGGACATTAAAATGACCTGCTCCGGATTAATACGATGCCATGTACAATATAATTGTGCTTTGTAATTAGGATAAACTATATCACAAAAGTACTCTCCTTCCTTATTTTCTCTGGCTGAGAACACAGCCTGATCTGACAGTGCAAAACGGAAAGGAAGTGTATCAGTAATCATTTCATATACTGCTTCGGGGAATTCTATTTTCTTTTCCGCCAGGTTCTTTGGTTGAAAATAGGAACAATCTACTGCTAATATCACCACCAAAAGCAACGATAAAGCATAGATTCCCATAAATAGGTTATGCTTCTTCCTGAACGTCATTGATAGTAAATTTTATTTTTAAAAGACGACGGTCGTCCATCTCTAATACTTCAAATTTATAATTCTTATATGTTATCTCTTCGTGGAGAACAGGAAATTCTCCTTTTATTTCCAACAAAAGACCTGCTAATGAGTCGGCGTCTTCTGTCATAGGTTCAAAATCATCTTCGTTAACCTTGGTTATTTTATAAAAATCGGTCAACTGTGTTTTAGCCTCAAACACATAAGTAAAATCATTTATCTTAGTAAAAGTAACTTCATCTTCATCATATTCATCGTTGATCTCACCTACTATCTCTTCAAGGATATCTTCCATGGTAACAATACCGGAAGTTCCTCCAAACTCATCTACAACAATAGCAATATGTATTTTATTAGTCTGGAAATCACGAAGAAGATCATCAATCATCTTTGTTTCGGGCACAAAATAGGCAGGACGAATTAGTGACTGCCAACGGAAATTATCTCCCTTATTCACATGGGGTAAAAGGTCTTTTATATATAAAATACCTTTGATATTATCACTGGAACCGGAGTAGATAGGTATTCTTGAATAAGCATTCTCAACAATACACTGCAATACATCTTTATAAGGGGTCTTTATATCCAAATCGACTACATCAAGCCGGGAAGTCATTATTTCTTTTGCGGTTTCACCTCCAAAACGAATGATACCTTCCAGTATATTGCTTTCTTCCGATAATTCGCTTTTATCTGTCAGTTCCAGAGCATGAGACAGCTCGTTAACAGACAAACCATATTTTTTCTTCCCTATACGCTTATTGACAAAAGTAGTAGAATTAACCAGCATGGAAGCTATAGGCTTAAATATTTTCTCCAGTATGATAATAACCGGAGCAGCCATGCGGCTAAACTTTAATGTGTTTTGCGCGGAGTATATCTTGGGCATGATCTCTCCAAAAAGTAATAATAAGAAAGTCAGAACGACTGTAATTATTATAAACTCCAACACTTTTGATGTACCAAAATCAATCCAGTTTGCAAAAAAATAATTAAGCAACATGATAATGGTTACATTTACAAAATTATTAGATATAAGGATTGTAGCCAATAAACGTTCTGAATCGTTCAATAGCTTTTTAATTCTTGAATCCGAAGAGTGATTGCTTTGTTCTATCTCGCTTAAATCATTGGGGGTGAGAGAGAAAAACGCTATTTCCGAAGCAGAAACAAAGCCTGAAGCCATTAATAATAATATAGCCAGTGCAAGGGCTATCAAAGCTCCTATTGAAGGAGTAAATACGGTAACACCGCTAAAAACATTCGCCAAGTGGCATAAATACGAGTCAGGGTCCAAGGATCTGGGTTTTAGTTAAACAATATAAATCTTGAGAAACAAATAACAGTCATATTCATATTAGGTTTTGATATCGTGTGATTCATTTCCCAGGATTTTTTTATCTAGAATGGTAAATCATCAGCCGGATTATCCTGAACAGGAGCTGCCTGAGGAGGTTGTCCCTGTTGTGGTTGCTGTTGATTAAAAGGTTGTGCTGAAGGGGGGTAGCTTCCCTGAGGATTAGTTGCACTTCTGGGAGTAAGCATTTCCATATTATCTGCAAATACTTCTACAACGTAACGCTGTATCCCGTTTTTATCTGAATACGAACGGGTTCTTAACTTACCCTCAATATACAGTTTATCTCCTTTGTGAACATATTTCTCTACAGTCTCAGCTAAGTTTCCCCATATCACAATATTGTGCCATTCGGTACGTTCGGGCACCTGGGTACCATTGGAAGAAGTATATCCTCTTTCGCTGGTGGCCAAAGGAAAATTAGCTACGGCAACTCCTGTATTAAGATATCTCACATCAGGTTCTTTCCCTACATTTCCTATTAATATTACTTTATTTACCGACATTTTTTATTTCATTATTTTGGAGTCCAAAATTAAACAGAATTCAATTAGTAAGCAAGTATTTTAAGATAAAATATAACATTGTAATATTACATAATTTCAAGACAATACTTCCTTCAGGAATGCATGTACCAATTTGGGAAAAGCATACTCATCAAGGTCTTTTATGTTCACTTTTCTGTAATCATTAAAAGATAATGAATCTTCCGATAATCTAACTTCATAAAAGTTAGTATAAATTATCTGGTGGGAAAGAACATGCCTTACATCACGTTTTAAACAATTAACCGCCGGTTGGTCGTCCTCTGCAAAAAGCTCCCTGAAAGCAGGTAAAGAAAGTAGTTCTTCATCCTCCATACGGTCAATTATCTCAATTAACGGTAACTCGAAAAGACCTTCCCAAATATCCTTTTTATCCCTTTTATTTATATATATGTATTCGCCTTTCCGTACATAAAAATAATTAAAATACCGGTTGCGTACCTTTGTCTTGTTCTGCTTCACCGGAAGCTTATTAATTAAATTCTTCCGACGCGCAACGCACGTATCTACAAAAGGACAAAACATACATTTCGGCGATGAAGATGTGCATTGTATGGCACCAAAATCCATAATTGCCTGATTGAATAAAGCTGGTTGTTTCTTATCCAACAACTCATTTGCCAAAGATGCATACAGTTTTTTTCCTTCAGTAGAATCTATTGGGGTCTCGATTCCGAAATAGCGGGATAAAACCCGGTACACATTTCCATCTACCACTGCATAAGGTAAGCCATAAGAGATAGAACAAATAGCCGCCGCCGTATAATCTCCCACCCCTTTTAAAGCACGCACTCCCTCATAAGTTTTAGGAAATTCATCGGACATACTCTTTGCAGCAGCATGAAGGTTACGGGCACGGGAATAATATCCTAACCCCTGCCAATATTTCAATACTTCATCTTCTTCAGCATCTGCCAACGTTTTTACATCCGGAAAACGTTTCATAAACCGGAGAAAATAATCATACCCTTGTGCCACACGGGTTTGCTGGAGAATTATCTCCGAAATCCAGATCGCATAAGGCTCTATTGTATCCCGCCAGGGTAGATTCCTTTTATTCTCTTCGTACCATTTTATCAGCACATTACTAAATTCACTCATCCAATATAAACAATTTAAAGACAAAAATAGAACAAGAAAAAGTAATCAACTTACTTTTTTTCAAAAAGTTCAGAATATATTTTTTTGAGACACGAAAATGCTATATATTTGCATTCCAAAATTTTAAGACGAATTAAATAAATAATTTTATAGCAAAATGACAAAAGCAGATATTGTAAATGAGATTGCTAAAAGTACTGGTATTGATAAAACAACAGTGCTAACTACCGTAGAGGCATTCATGGATTCAGTCAAGTCTTCGCTACAAAGAGAAGAGAACGTTTATCTTCGTGGATTTGGAAGCTTTGTTGTGAAAAGAAGGGCTCAGAAAACAGCACGCAACATCTCCAAAAATACCACTATCATCATACCGGAGCACAATATTCCCTCATTCAAGCCCGCTAAAAATTTCACTATAGACATGAAGAAATAATTATATAAGTATTAACCCATTAAATTTTGAAGCTATGCCAAGCGGAAAGAAGAAAAAAAGACATAAAATGTCTACCCACAAGCGTAAAAAAAGACTAAGAAAGAACAGACATAAAAACAAAAAATAATTTTTAGTCTGAACAACAGATACAAAGAACAAACCTCGCAAAGCTATTATTATCTTTCAGGTTTGTTTTTTGTGTAAAATGGAAAATTGAACATTGAGGTTTGTTAAGTGTTCATCTCTTAAGTAAAATATATAATGAATTAATGTGACAAGCGAATTAGTTGTTGACGTAAAGCCGAAGGAAATATCCATTGCACTTCTTGAAAATAAAAGTCTGGTGGAGCTCCAAAAGGAAGGAAGAAATATTTCTTTCTCCGTAGGCAATATGTATCTCGGTAAAATCAAGAAATTGATGCCGGGTTTGAATGCCTGTTTCGTGGATGTCGGTTACGGAAAAGATGCTTTCCTTCATTATTTAGACTTAGGACCTCAATTTAACTCTCTTGATAAGTATTTAAAGCAGACGATAAGCAACAAGAAGAAATTAAACCTGATTTCCAAGGCTACGATTCTTCCGGATATAGACAAAGAAGGCAGTGTCTCAAATATCCTGAAAGTAGGCCAGGAAGTTCTTGTACAAGTCGTTAAGGAACCGATTTCAACAAAAGGACCCAGACTCACCTGCGAGTTATCATTTGCAGGAAGATATCTGGTTTTAATACCTTTTAATGATAAAGTTTCCGTATCATCAAAAATTAAATCAAACGAAGAGCGTGCACGCCTGAAACAACTGCTCCAAAGCATTAAGCCCAAGAATTTTGGGGTAATTGTAAGGACTGTTGCCGAAGGAAAACGCGTTGCTGAACTTGATTCTGAGCTTAAAGTTCTGCTTAAACACTGGGAAGAAACGATCAGTAAAGTACAAAAAGCTACACAATTACCGACTTTGGTATACGAAGAAACCAGCCGTACTGTAGCCTTGCTCCGGGACCTCTTCAACCCTTCTTTCGAAAACATATACATTAACGATAAAAGTGTATATGACGAAATTAAGGATTATGTTTCCCTTATTGCTCCCGACAGGACAGGCATTGTAAAACTTTACACAGGTCAACTTCCTATCTATGACAATTTCGGCATTACAAAACAAATTAAATCCTCCTTCGGCAGAACGGTTTCTTATAAGAGTGGCGCCTACCTTATAATAGAACATACCGAAGCTCTTTACGTTGTAGACGTAAACAGTGGTAACCGTTCCAAATCCGCCAACGGACAAGAAGCAAATGCTTTGGACGTAAATCTGGGAGCGGCTGACGAATTATCACGCCAGTTACGCTTAAGAGATATGGGAGGAATAATTGTTGTCGATTTTATCGATATGAATGAAGCTGAGAATAGACAAAAGCTTTATGAACGTATGTGCGCGAACATGCAGTTGGATAGAGCCAAGCACAATATCCTTCCTCTCAGCAAATTCGGATTAATGCAAATTACCAGGCAAAGAGTTCGCCCGGCAATGGATGTAAGTACAAGTGAAACCTGTCCGACCTGTTTTGGAAAGGGTAACATTAAACCATCCATATTATTTACAGATACATTAGAGAGTAAAATTGACTATCTGGTCAATAAATTAAAGGTAAAGAAATTTAAGTTACACATCCACCCTTATGTAGCAGCTTTTGTGAACAAAGGAGTCGTATCCTTAAAGCGACAATGGCAGCTCAAATATGGCTTTGGATTTAAGATCATCCCTGATCAGAGTCTGGCTTTCCTGGAATATGTATTCTACGATTCCAGTGGTGAAGAATTAGACATGAAAGAGGAAGTTGAAATCAAATAAATCGAAAAGCTGTTCTACAAAAAGGACAGCTTTTCTTTTCATCATATATCTATGCAAATTTTAAAAACATACAGCAATAAAGAAATATGGCTTATTACCTATCCCATTCTTATAAGCCTTGTAATGGAACAGTTAATCGGTATGACGGATACTGCTTTTATGGGGCGGGTAGGCGAAATAGAATTAGGTGCTTCGGCCTTAGCAGGAGTCTATTATATGATTATCTTCATGATAGCCTTCGGATTCAGTATAGGATCACAAATCCTGATAGGACGCCGCAACGGTGAAGGAGAATATAAAGAGATCGGTTCTATCTTTTACCAAAGCCTCTTTTTCCTTTTAATACTGGCGGTAGTACTATTTACAATATCACAGACATTTTCTCCCTACATACTTAAAAACATCATTGAGTCGGACAATGTATACCATGCCACAGTGAGCTATATAAACTGGCGTGTCTTCGGATTTTTCTTCTCTTTTGCAGGGGTGATATTCCGTGCATTTTTTGTGGGAACTACCCAGACCAAAACCTTAACATTAAACTCTATTGTGATGGTTTTATCAAATGTAGTGTTCAATTACATATTGGTTTTCGGTAAATTGGGTTTTCCGGCTTTGGGGATTGCAGGGGCAGCTATCGGTTCTTCACTTGCGGAATTGATTTCGCTTATCTTCTTTATCGTATATACTTATAAAAAGGTTGATTATAAGAAGTATGGGTTGAATAAATTGAGGGGGATTAAATTCACCTTACTGAAACGTATTCTGAATGTATCGTTATGGACAATGATACAGAATTTCATATCCATGTCTACCTGGTTCCTGTTCTTCCTCGCAGTGGAACATTTAGGCGAACGCTCCCTGGCCATATCAAATATTATCAGGAATGTCTCATCCCTGCCCTTCATGATCATCATTGCTTTTGCTTCTACTACAAGCACATTAATCAGTAATCTGATCGGAGCCGGTAAGTCGGAGGATATATGGAAAGTAATAAGAAGGACTACATTCATGGCATTTAGCATCATTGCTCCTATGCTAATATTATTCAGCTTATTTCCGAACTTAATATTGAGGATTTATACCAATTCACCGGAATTAATTGAAGCATCCATACCTTCTTTATGGGTACTTTGCACGGCATATGTAATGCTAATCCCGGGAAATATACTTTTCCAATCAGTTTCCGGTACAGGAAACACGCGCCCTGCCTTATTGCTTGAGTTTACAGCCCTGGTTATATATACTGTTTATCTCGTATATATAATATTCTACCTGAAATTGGATGTTGCCATCTGCTGGACAACCGAGCATGTATATGGAGGAGCTATCTTCCTCTTCTCATGGATATACCTTAAATACGGTAAATGGCAGAATAAAAAGATATAAACAAGCTATTACAAATGCCCTACTTTCCCTATAAAAAGCAGGGCATTTGTACTTTTCTCCCTGATAGCAAAGATAAAAGGACGAGTTATATAAAAAGGTACATACTTAGAATCTTCTTCGGAATAAGAGGGCAGCTCTATCATAGATGATCCTGCACACTCAGCACCTTCTTCATTTACCTCAATAAATGTATTCTGTTGCAACAAACCAATATATAAACTTTCATCGGCAATATCACTAAAATCAGCCTCGGAAGGAGTAAAAGCAGATATAACACCTAAATCCTGGCAGATGTTTTTCAGGTTCACTTTATAATCTATCTTGAACTTAGGAAAATTTATATCTAAACATGCAAGATCCAGCTTCCGGGTCCATTCCGTCCAGTTATCAGGTGTCAATTGTTCAATTACCAGGTTTATATCCACTTTCCTGTGCGGTAGTAATATCAGCATATTAAACGCTTCGTTTCCGAAGGGTAATTCAGCTATTTCACATAGTTCGTTTTTAACATAGAGAGCATCATATTCCTGTTTCATCATGGATACCCCGACGGTATTTCCATCTTCATTCACAAATATATCTTCAAACGTGTTTTCTTTTTCAAACTTATTTTTCCACACTCCATTAAAGTAAAGTGCATTCAGTATAAGTAACCGTGTATTCGCATCAATCTCACGAATTACTTCCGGTATGCGATGATTGGTTTTATCCGAACACCACTGATTTATAATATTATGGGCGGTTGAAGAAGTAAAATCCAAGGTATGTACTTCCGTATCATAACAACTTTTATTTACATCAACAAAACCCTGTTTCGCGCTAAAATGATTTCCAAGCCAGATAGAGTTTGCCGCCTTTAATGTTACCAGAGGGTCCAATGCTAACAACTCTGTTGTCATCTTCTTGAAATAGCCGTTCATCTCTTCGGAAGAGTACCCGGCAAACCCTAATACATTCTTTATCTCTTCTTTGGTTTTACCAACAGCGCCGTTATTTATTGTAGATAGTGCTATGGATACGCTAAAAGGAGAGATAAAAATATTATTATCACTACTTTGAGTACACAAGGTGCGAAACAGATTTAGTCCAAATCCATTATTAACTTCGGTAACCCGGATTTCTGTACTGCTAAGACTAATATCTTTTCTTTCCGTTTTTAGAACCAGATCGTCTTTATTACAAGAGATCAATAAGAAAGATACCATACATAAGAATATAATCGTTTTTTTCATAACCAATCAGTAATTTATTATTATATAGCAAATTTTGATAATACCATACACGGATGGGTGTTTTCAACTTTCAATATGATTACCTATCTTATATTTTAATTCAAAAAAAACTATTATATAAATATCTGTAATAAAGATTCGTTATACAGATGTGGAGAGGGGAATAACGCTTTATCATATACAATTATAGCAAATGACATCTCATTTCTACAATCAACAATACCCTGTGAGGATATAATGTACAAATATAAAAATATATTACAAGCTAAACTAAAAGTATATCCTAAAACGTGTTAAATTGTCCGGATAAGTTTTTAAGGAGAAAGTAAAGCCATGCTTAACTAAGACTTCACGGATGAAAACAAGGCCTATTCCTTGTCCGGTAGGCTTGGTTGAAAAAAACGGGGTAAATAATTTCGTTTCTGTGTCTTTGCTTATTCCTTTACCGGTATCAGCTATCTCAAGGCAGATTGGGCCGAGGCTTGTCTTAATATAAATATCCCCATCATAACCTATACTTTCGGCAGCGTTTTTTATGATATTTACAAGCACTTGTTCGAAAAGAGAATTATCTAAATTGACGAGAATATCTTCTTCAGAGAAATTCGTATGGATATTAATATTTCGATTCAGACAAATAGTTTCCATAAAACGCTTGCATGAAAAGACTACATCATTCAGATTTACCAATGATAAAGAAGCTTCCGGTATTTTTACCACATTGGCAAAATTGGTAATAAAACGGCTCATGCTGTAACAACGCTCTATACATACGCGCATAACATCACGAATATCTTCTGTATTTTCAATATCAGACAAAGCAAACTCGACCGTATCAAGTGTAGAGGTGATACCGGCAGTCGTATTATTTACTTCGTGTGCAATCATCCTTATCACCTTTTCATAGGCTCTCTTTTCTGCTTTCATTACTTCATGGGTGAGGCTCTCAATAAGGAAAAAAGGATGCTGGTATCCCTGGTCTACAAAAGATGAATGAGTACATTTATATATAGAAGAATCGCTTAAACGAACTGTCTTAACTTCATGTGAAGTTATTTCTTTTAATTCTACAGCAAGCGGAGAGTCTAAATTAAATAAATCTTTGCCTTCAACATCCTTCATATTCGGATATCCAAGCATGCTAACCGCCGCAGGGTTAAGGGTTGTTATAGAATTATTGGTGTCTAAAAGGATCACTCCCATAGGTGAAGCTTTTATCAATAGGTCCAGAAAGTGATTTTGCTCACGCAGGTGTAAACGTTCGTTTTTTAACTGCTCCATCATGCGATTAAATATCTTCACTATACGGTCTGCTTCGCGCTGCCCTACCGGGCTGAGGCGGGAACTGAAATCCTGCTCTTTCAGCAAATCCATACCATTGCCAATGGTATTCATGGGTTTGACGATTTTCCGGTAAAAGATGATAAGGAATATAAATGTAAATAGGATGATTCCTTCGAGGATATAAAAAAACACCGACCCCATACCCACCAACAGATATGCCATCAATGCTAATATCGAGAGTAAAAGAATGACGAAAATAAGAAAGAAGTGTTTAATGCGCATAAGCTACCTCACCACGTTTTATATTAATACTTCTCTCCTTTCAGTTGTATCCCATATTTTTCCAGTCGCCGGTAAAGGGCGGCTCTGCTGATTCCCAGTACCGAGGCAACGCGAGAAAGGTTGTTGTCGTATTTTTCCAGTGTTTGCAATATGGTTTGTTTTTCTATTTCATCCAATGTCATTCCTGCACGGAATCCTGTATCCAACGGTTCATCCTGCCTTTGGTACTGCTTTTCAAAATCTTTTGCTGTCAACTCATCTTTCCCGCTTACCAGAATTGTTCTTTCTACCAGATTCTTTAATTCGCGGATATTGCCGGGAAAAGGCAGTCGTTGTAGAAACTCAATTGCATCGGATGAAAACTCCGTAGGCGGCAATCCGTTGATTTCTGTCTGCTTGTCGGCAAAATGTTTCACCAACAAAGGAATATCTTCTTTCCGTTCACGCAAAGAAGGGAGTTGAACTGTGATGAGGTTTATACGATAAAATAAGTCTTCACGAAACGTACGTGCATTTACCATGCTACGGAGATCACGGTTGGTAGCGCTTACTACGCGCACATCTATTTTACGCTGGCGGCTGTCTCCTAGCACTTCGAATGTCTGGTCCTGTAATACACGAAGTAGTTTTACTTGTGATCCAAGCTCTAAATCACCGATTTCATCCAGGAAAATAGTACCTTTATTGGCTAGCTCGAAACGTCCGATACGATCAGCGGAAGCATCGGTAAAAGCCCCTTTCTTATGACCGAACATTTCGCTTTCAAAAAGGCTCTGGGAAATACCTCCGAGATTTACTTTTACAAAAGATTCTTTCGCACGGGGGCTGTTGACATGTATAGCTTCGGCTATCAGTTCTTTACCGGTTCCGCTCTCCCCTGTTATCAATACGGAAGCATTCGTGCGGGAAATGCGTGCAACCATATTAAGGACCTCCATTAAGGCCTTGGATTTCCCTATGATCTTATCAAATTTAAACTTGTTGTCTATCTCCCCACGTGTGGAAACCGACTCTGTTTTTTCATTCTGTTTAAGTACTAATGCGGTCTCTATGGATTTCAACAATGCTGCATTATTCCAGGGTTTGGTTACAAAATCGAATGCTCCGGCCTGCATGCCCTGAACAGCCAACTGGATGCTTCCCCATGCTGTTATGAGAATAACCGGTACGTCCGGTTGAAATATCTTCACCTGTTTGAGTAGAATGAGCCCCTCTTCTCCTGATGTGCTTAATGAAAAGTTCATATCCATCAAGATGAGTTCAGGAGCAGTACGGCGAACTATCTCAATAGCTTCTTTGGGAAATGCTACAGCTTCTACTCCGTATCCTGCACGTTTCAGCATAAAACTGAGGGAAGAGCGTACGGCATTATCATCATCTATTATTAAAATCATAAGAGTTACCTTTTATGTGTTTATCAATCATATATTTACTTTTAGTTTTCCTAAAACAAATATACGGCTAAAGATCATATGAATGTGTATAGTTACGATATTTTCTTTGTCCGCAACTAAGAGCCTGTTTAAATTTTCCACAGAAAATTTTCTATAGGTTGCTTTTGTTATTATCTCCTCTTATTACTTTCTCAAAATCGGCATCCAATCCTGTATTATACTTGAAATCCCATAACGTCAGGCTACGTACCTGGTAATAATAATACCAATAAGAATAGAGTTCGGATATGTGTTTCTGCCGGGCTTCATCTTTAGATACCTGTGCATCATTCAGATCGAGTGTATTGATTTTACCAATCAGGAATGTCTCAATACTGGTTTTATAGCGCTGTTGTGCGATTTCATCTGCTTCGCCTGCTATGCTTAGCTGGGCGGCCTGGTTATTAAACTGCTCTACCAGTAAGAAAATATCCTGGTTGAAGTTCATTTCCTCCTGTCTGATCTTTGATGCTACCACTTCGCGGTTACTCTCGGCTACTTTTACTTTTCCTCTTCTTTTGCCCCAGTCGAGAATGGGGATCTTAACCCCTATCTGTACCACCTGGTTATCTTTCAGGTGTTTTGAAGAATAGGCGTTGGCAATATCACGATCCTGTCCGGTAAGTCCTATGGAAGCATACAAATCAATTGTTCTCAAGGCTCCCTTTGCAGATGCCACTTCATAATCGGCTTCTAACTGGCGACGGCGTATATTTAAAGAGAATGAATTATTTTCCAGCGCTTTGTTAAGTACGGAGTTATAATTTAGCCTTAAATCCGGTGCGGATTCGGGAACAACCGGGTCTATCGTTTCTTGTTCGCTCAAACCAAGAAAGGCCCTAAGCTGAAACATTTTTGCTTTCAAGTTACTTTCATTGGTCGTTAAACTAGCCTGGGCATTTAAAGCTGCCAGTTTTAACTGTAAAAGTTCATTTTGGGAAATCTGTCCCATCTCCCGTTTGGCTTGGGCTACTTCATACAAATGGTTCGCATTTTCAAGGTTTTGCTTAGCTATCCCTACGTTTTCGCGTGCGAGGATCAGATCGAAAAAGTAATTGATAGTTTTCAGTGTCACTACTTCTGTAGCTGTAATAAATGCAGCTTTTGCTTCTTCATAACGAACCGGCTCAATACGGCGTCTCCACTTCAGGCTGTTCACCCCGAAAATGGGTTGGGACAAAGTCAGTGCAACGGGTACACTCATAAAATGATGGTTTCCTCCTGTACCTAATTGTTTTATGTATTCCAACGAAGAATTTAAAGAGAGCTTACCTCCGGTAAACCATAAATTCTGGTCTATTGATAACTGTCCGCTTAAGCCAAGCAGATTTTGACGTACGAACGTATAAGACCCGTCATCCTGCTGATAGGCGTTATACGCTTTATTATAGTTAGGTAGTGTTCCCGAGAAATTTACCTCCGGCAACAGATCAGCACGGTAAGTACGGTATTCCCAATACGATGTTTTTAATTCGTTCAATGCTACAGCTGCATCAACACTCTGTACTCGTGCCAGGGCAATAGCATCATCCAAAGAAAGTTTTAGTTGAGCGTTTATTGTGACAGGCAGCGTCATCAATAAAAATATAAACAGTTTAAGTTTCATCATACCTGAATAATAATTATAGAAAAGAGTGTCCAAATAGCATGCCATGTGCATAACATATTCATTCTCAGAAGTTATAGAAAATTACAAGGTGTTCATTTTCGAACAATCTGTCCAATTATGTGCAATGAGACATTTAAATCAGCGGTTAAAGTAGTTGGCTTATAGAAGTTAGATTCTATTTAAACAGGAAGAAAGCGGATTATGTATTACTTCATTAGAAAGACATATATTTTGGGGTATACGACCATACCACTAGTGGACTATACAACCATACCACCAGTGGCATGTATGACCATACCACCGGTAGACTGTATGCCTATGCCACCAGTGGACTGTATACCTATGCCACCGGTGGACTGCAATAAGATAATACGGATTTATTTATTCATCCCTTAAAGCCTCGGCAGGTGCTACTTTCATAGCTTGCCGGGCAGGATATAATATGCCAAGAATAATCATTATCCCTATCAACAGCAAAGTAACAGTGCTCACTATCAGGAACCGTGTAAACTTCCATTTCACATTCCCTTCATTAAAATATTCTATATTTCCGAGTGTATAGCAAATAATAAGGGCAGGTATTACTGCAAACATGAGTATCAATAACCCTTCACCAATCAATATAGCACTTAAATTCTTTCTTGTGGAACCTACGGCCAGACGCAGTCCCAATTCTGATTTTCGATGCTGTGTACGAAACCAGAAAGTACCGATAATACCCAGAAATATATTTATCAATAAAAAAGCTATCATCCAGAAACGTGTTTTTACATTATTGACGGACATTAACTGGAAATTGTCGCGCAGGCTTTCAAAAGATTCTACACCTAATATGAAAAAGTTGCCTATATTAAACTGCGAATCGGAGATTCCCATAAGGTATTCCGGAAAATCGGCTCCTGTACCGGGCTTTACTCTTATACAGAGTTCGTACCATGTAATACTTTCATTCATCTTTGCTATATCCTGCTCTTTCAAAAGAGTGGCAACATACATATCGTCATAATTAGGCCAAAAATCGTCGTAACGAACTTTATGAGTGACTCCTGCTATCCGGTATGTTCGTGTAGAGTCATCCGCATCATACAAAACCTTACCTATTAACTCTCTACCCCTACCATAAGTTTCCGGGAGCAGATTTTCACTAATTACCACTCCCCCATCCTGTAATGCTTTTTCCAGGGGTTCGTAGCCGCTTCCATCTACATTTTCATACTTAAAGACACGAAAGAAACCGGGTGTTACAGGCCTGCGCAATACCCCTCTGGTAATCGAGTCGATGGTAAACCTAAAGCCTGAATTGCTTCCTGTGTAAGGACGCGCATTGCTAGAAAGGGAAACTTCTTCTACCTCCGGTAACTGACGCAAACGTTCCATAACAACCAGCATATCTTCTCCGGAAGTAGTCGTTTTCTGTTCTGCAGGGATAAAAGAAGCGCTCTTACTTGTTTTATTACCTAATGTTACCATATAAGTGTCTTCAATATCAAATCCCAAAGGCTCATAGTAGGTGACAGCTGTTACATATACCATATCTATCACAAACCATAGAACGATGAACACTATCAGCAACTCTGCCCAAAGCCAGCTGTTACTTTTCCGCTCGTTCCATATTTGTTTTAATAATTGTTTGATCATCATAATGTCATCTGTTTATATAGGAGTTCAACGTTCGTTTAAAGAATCTGTTATGTTTTTACGGGCTGTACGCCATGCCGGTATACTTGCACTAAGGAGGTTTAAAACCAAACAAAACAAGAAGGCAAAAAAGAATACTTCAGGACTAAGTAAAAAAGAGGCACTAAAACTACTCTCACCTCCTAAACTAGCCGTCCACATGTTGCCGAATAACATATCCGTCAGCAGATACACGCTTAAATAACTTAGTATCAACCCTAATATACCTCCCAGTAGGGTATACAATAAATTTTCCGAAAGTATCTGCATCATCAATTCCAAACGGGAAGCTCCAAAAGCTTTACGCAGGCCGATTTCCGAAAGGCGTTTACGCATTCTGGATAAAGTAAGTCCCGACAGGTTTATAGCCGGAACAATAAGTAACACAACAATTGTAATAATGTATGTCCTTATCGCCTGTTTTGTATTGGGGGGATTATTAGCTGAATAACGGGTGGATGCTACAAAATAAGTATCAGGCTGGCCTCTGTATAAGAGATCAAGGTCTGTTAATGTAGCTACATATTGTTGCCGCAACTTTTCTACCTCTTCCCTTATAGCCGGAAAATCGGCTTTCGAGTGTGCCAGGATAATAACTTGCATAGACCCCATTATTCCATCCGCCCATGTCTGGGATATGGCTTCCGTAGAGGTCAGCGGCACCCAGGCTTGTGCATAAGCTTTCTCAGCAAGCATCGATACATTACGCACTACCCCGCATACGGTATATTCTGCATGGTTCAATAAAATGGTTCTTCCGACAACATCTACTGTTCCGAAAACTCTTCTTGCCACCTCCTCTGATAGTACTACTTTTGTCAGCCCGGCATCAAAATCTGCCCGGTCATAAGGAGAGCCTGCAATAAATGAGAAGTCAAATACATCCCAATAGGCATCATCAGTTTGCTGCACATCACAACTCATCTTATCTCCTGCCGGTTGGGCTGCAAGCATTGATTCCTTAAAAGGAAAAACAGTTACCGCTTCTGCTGATTTCAGTTCTTTAAAACACTCTTTTGCTGTTTTATAAGATATGGGCCCATTACTTTGCCAATGCACATTTTTCAGGTTTTGCAACCCGGCATACATAAATAGTAATGAGCGTTCTCTTTTTGTTTCCGGGGCAAAATCTGAGATTTTGGCCCTCATCGTAAGCACCATCACCATAATCATGGCTATAGAAAATGCCGTACCGGCAATCGTTATAAAGCTAATCAGCTTATTTTCTTTAAGTAAATGAAAAGCTTGTTTAAAATATTGTACAAACATATATTATTGAATTAATTTGTTATTCATCACGTAATGCTTCGGCGGGTTTTACCTTCATTGCCTGCCGGGCAGGATATAAAATCCCAAGAATTATCATTATTATTATCAGAAAGAATGTTATACATGCAGCAACAAGGAAACGACTTGCTTCCCACTCAGCCTCCGAAACTACGGTTAATTGGGAGTAACCAATTGTATAACAGACTAATAAAGCGGGTATCAGTATAATAAGCAGCAATAATACTCCTTCGTATATAAGCATTTTCCTCAGACCAGTAGGAGTGGAACCCAATGCTACGCGCAATCCCATTTCTTCACAGCGTTGTTGCGTCCGGAACCAGAAGGCAGCTATGATACCTAAAAATATATTCACGATCAGAAAAAAGGCTATATATCCATAAGATTCAAACTCTTTAAGGTTATAGGACAAAAACGACTCACGGATTTGACTGAACGGCTGTACGCTCATTATATAGCAATTACCGGTTATATAAAGCCTGGGAGAATCTTCGAGCAGTTTCCGTGCAAAATCCGGACTTGTTCCCTCGCGGGCGCGAATACATAATTCCAGAAAAGTTATATCTGTTCCGTCTTTGGCGGCAATGTCGGTTTCTTTCAATTCATTGGAATAGAATTGACTCCAGGCTCCCGGATCAAAATCATAATATTTCACAGGTTTTGTAACGGCTCCTATCCTTAAATGAGTCGTCGTATCATCCGGATAATAAAAAGTAAGCCCTTTTAATTCGTTTCCATACAGAGTTCCATCAGGCATTATATCTGCACCTACTACAATTGAATTTCCGCTTAATGCATCTGCCAATGACCGGCTTCCGCTTCTGTCTATGTTTTCATAAAGGAATACATTAAAGAAATCAGGTGTTACCGTGCGCCGGAAAACCGACATGTTTATTGTATCGTATTTCAATCTTCCTCCGTAATTGTTCCAGTTATAAGGATGAGATCCTTCGGACAGGCTGACAGCTTCAATGTCCGGATGACGGCGAAGCCTTTCCACCAAAGATAAAAGGTCTTCTCCTGTTGTCGTATGTTTTTCATCAGCAGGAATATAAAATTCACTTTGGGGAGATAACACATTTACTCTTATTAAGTAAGTATTATCTATATTGTATCCATTAGGCTTTGTATAAATACGAAAACTTGTATAACCGAAATCAACGATAAACCAAAGTATTATAAAAACAATGAATAACTCGATCCACAACCAGGCATTCGATTTCCTTTCATTCCATATTCGTTTCAGCAGGAGTGTCAACATATCTGTATTTTTTGTATTATTAAGCGTTTATAGCTGTTATTATATTTACCCGGGAAGCACGCCAGGCCGGGATACCGGCACTAAATAAATTCATCATCAGGCAGAAAAAGAAAGCTCCGACAAACAAGAGTGGGTCAAATATCATCCCTAAGCTTAAACTTGAGTTTTCAAACAGCAGATCTTTTAGTGCAAAAGCTGCCAGCCAACTTATAATCAGTCCTAATACTCCCCCGATTACTGTAAACAGGAAACTTTCTGTAAGCACTTGCATGATCAGTTCTTTTTGTGTAGCACCAAAGGCTTTGCGGAGTCCTATTTCAGAAAAACGCTTTTTCATTCTGGAAAGAGTGATTCCTGAAAGATTAATGGCAGGGACTAGGAGAAGGATGAAAATAATCAGGAGGTATTTACTTACTTCAAGCACCGTATTTACGCTGCCGCTGGCTGAATTCCTGTGATTATGGGAAAACTGGTTATCCGGCTGTCCCCGGTATATCACTGTCTGGTTATTCAGTTGAGAGTTATACTTTTGCCTGTATCTCTCCGCTTCTTCCTGAATAGCATCAAAATCTTTAGCGGAACGGGCGAGAATAACCACTTCAAACATCCCCAGAACATCATTGGCAGAAGATATGGAAGCCATTCCCGTAGTTGAGTAAGGTACCCACACCTGAGCATAGGCAGAAGGTGCAATTTTTGAAATATCTTTCACGACTCCGGCTACTGTATAATTGGAATAATTAATCCGAATCATGCGTCCTGCAGCTTCGGAAGTATTAAATAGTTTTCGCGACACGGACTCTGTGATTACGGCTTTTGGTATACCCGATTCCACATCAGATTGATCAAACGGTTTGCCGTCTATAAATGAGAAATCGAATATTTTCCAGAAGGCTTCGTCGGTATTCATAATGTCTATATCCATTAGCTTATTATCCGGCGAAGCAGCCAGATATTTATCAATCCTCGACTTTATACACACGGCTTCCGGAATGGTGAGTTCTTTAAAGCACTCTTTGGCAGTTTTTACAGATAAAGAACCGTTAGCTGTCCATTCGGTATCTTCACCCCAATAGGTAGACATAAACTTTACATATAAACTCCTGTCTCTCTTATTTTCCGGTGAATGATTGGCCGTTTCCACCCGCAAGATCAGAACAATGATCATGATCATGGCAATAGCCAGTGCTGTGCCGACAATTGAAATGATACTGATCAGCCTATTCTCTTTCAGTAGATAAAATGCCTGTTTTATGGATTGAATAAACATAATTTATCTTGAGTATTATATTTTATATAAAGGATTATTCATAATGTAAAGCGTCTACCGGTTTTAATTTTGATGCCTGTCTTGCGGGATACCAGATACCTGCTATTATCATAAGCGATACTAAAGCTGTAGTGATAAGGGTCACTTTTAATATGTTGCATCATAGCTATTAATCTTTTATTGCATCAACCACTGATATACGCACTGCCCGCCACACAGGAATGAATGAAGATAGCAAGTTAAGCAGGAAACAGGCTAGTATCGTATAAAATATAGTAGCAGGGGTTACCAATTCCCATAATTTTACGGGTGTAATAGAAGATGAATATTGAGCTGTAGTGGGAGATGAAAGAAAGAAACTGCTCATCATATAAATCAATGCAGATGACAAAATGAGCCCTAATAGCCCACCCAGTAACATTTGGATCAGGTTTTCCGTTAATACCTGTTTCATCAGTTCACTCCTGGAAGCACCGAAAGCTTTACGTACTCCTACTTCTGCTGTCCGTTTATTTAATCCGGAAACAATAAGTCCCGAAATATTTAAGGCAGGTACAAAGAGTAATATGCAAATAATTAATATGTATTTACTTACAAAACCTCTCACATCTACAGTGTTGTAATTCTGGCGTCGTAAATATCTTCCGAGTAAATCATCTGGTTGCCCTACCAGTTTATATTCTCCATATTCAGTTACAGAGTTAAATTGTGCTACGGTTTTATCTAGTTCCTGCCGGATAGCATCAAAATCTTTTGAGTCATAAGCCATAATACAAATCCGGAAAGGGCCGACTATGGCATCCCGGTCATAACCATCATTTTGCCTGGTTGATATAGTGTAGGGTATCCAAACTCCCGCAAAGGCACTCTCGGCATAAGTCGGTACGTCTTTTACTACTCCGCAAACATCGAATGGTACACGGTCTATTTCCACGGTTCTTCCCACAACATCTGAGGTTCCAAATATACTTCTGGCTACTTTTTCACTTAACACAGCCTTATAAAGGCCACTCTGAAATTCGGCCTCGTCATAGGGATGGCCTGCAATAAAATGGAAGGAAAATACTCTCCAGAAAGTAGCATCCGTATAAAGGGCATCACTATTTACCCATTTTGCTCCGGCAGCCTCGCCTAACGAAACATTTTCAAACGGGATCATAGCTGTAACAGCCTCGGGAGTGGTTAAAGAATAGTAGCATTCATCCACTACTTTCCTGCTGATAAGAGCAGACATACCAAGAGCCTGACTTTTTTTATCGGCAACGTATCCCCACTGGACATATAGTGTTCTTCCGCGATTAGTCTCGGGAGAATAATCAGAGGTCTTGATGTCATTAGTCACAAGTATCAGCATTACCATTGTTATAGAGAGGGCTGTTCCCCCTATATAGACAAGACTAAAGAATTTATTTTCTTTTAAAAGCCTCCAGGACTGCTTGAAATAGTGACTAATCATAACATTGTGTATTTTATAGCAATAGGATCGATAGTTTATTATTGCACTTGTCTTCCGTCAAAGAATCTTACAGTGCGCGAAGTTTGTTTGGCTTGTTCTTCATTGTGGGTTACCATCACTATTGTCCGGTTATCTTCTTTATTCAGACGATGAAGTATTTCCATTACTTCCGCTCCCATTTTTGAATCAAGATTACCGGTCGGCTCATCTGCAAGAATAATTTCGGGGTTACCAATAATAGCACGTGCAATGGCTACACGCTGACACTGTCCACCGGAAAGCTGTGTAGGGAAATGGCGCATACGGTGACTCAGGCCTACCCGTTCCAACACTTCCTGTGCTTTTTTACGGCGTTCCGTGGCTGATACTTTGCGGTATAGTAAAGGCAGTTCTACATTATCGAGTACATTCAATGAATTTATCAGGTGGAAACTTTGAAATACAAAACCCAGGTTTTTATTACGGAATGCTGCCAGCTGCTTATCTTTCATATTAGCAGTTTGCACTCCATTGATCTCTACAGAGCCTGTAGTAGGCGAATCAAGCAAACCCATAATATTCAGCAAGGTTGATTTTCCACAACCGGATGGGCCCATCACACTTAAAAACTCTCCTTTGTTCACATACAAGTTTACATTCTCTAAAGCTACAGTTTCAATTTCGTCTGTACGATAAATCTTGTTCAATCCGGTTAATTTAATCATGATATTTAATATTTATAAATTTGATAATTATTTTAATTTGCTATTAGTTATTTTAATTATTCATCCCTGATAGCATCTACAACGTCTGTTTTACTTGCAGCCGTAGCGGGGAACCACACCCCTATAAAAACCATAATCAGTATCAGCAAATAAGTTATCCCACATATTAAAAGAAAATGCAATGGCAAATTATTTACTAAATATGCATCTGCATAATCATTCTTACCGGGTATATCAATGCCTGCCTGGTATACATATTGAAGTACAATAAAAAAGCCTACTATCGCAGCCAGCGTTGCCATCAGCCATCCTTCTGCAATAAATTGCCATTTTAGTTGATTCCGGCTACTCCCAAACGTCATTCGTACACCAATCTCCCCACGCCGGGATTCACTACGCAGCCAGAAAGTTCCACCAACACCCAGCATGATGTTTATTAGGAAAAAAATGGCAAGGCCGGTTTGCGTACGCAATTCGTTTGTAGTTCCCTGCATGTATTCATAATCACGTTCCAGTTTATTACCTGATACAATACTTTTTAAAAAGTAATTGCCTACCTGGAGTTTACCAACCAGATTCTTCCTAAAATCTTCTATAAATTGTTTCTCAGGCGTTCCCTCTTTGACACGGATTAAAAATGTCACATCATCAGGCAGATTACCTTTTTCAATCTTATGTATAGTCCTGAATACCAATTTGCTGGGCTGTTCACTTTTGTCCATTTTTATATAGTCGAATACTCCGGCTATACGAAAAGTTGACGTAGAATCATAACTTAATATGATTTTTCCAACACCAGATTCTCCCTTAAAAAAGTAATTCTCTACATCCTTGGTAATAAATACGCTATTATCAAATAACTCCAGTTCTTCTAAACTTTTCCAGTCTTCTCCATGTGCATCTTTGTGGCGCATGACTCGAAAATATTCATCCGGCATAAAGCGAATGGTCTGCACAGGATAATACAAAGTATCTGAGCGATAGGAATTTCCGGAATAATATCCCCCATACGGATAAGAGTGACTTAAAGAAACTGCTACAGCATCAACATCTTGATATTGTCTAATCCTTTCCCACATTCTGTAGAAATTAGTAACACTGTTAATCGAGTCGGATTCTATAGGGTTATATTTAGGAGAATTAGCCGGGATCTCACCTAAGTTTACAATATATACATCATCATAGTCGAACCCGGAAGATATCGAACGATTAGACAGTGTAATAAAGATAGGGTCAATAATAAACCAGATGACAATGCTTACAATTAACAACTCCAATAAGATCCATCCATTGGCCCGGCGCTGTTTCCAGATTTGTTTTAATATTTGTTTCAACATACTTACTCAGCTTTTAGGATTAAGTGAATCAACAATATTCTTATTCAATGATCTCCATGCCGGGATAATAGCAGATGATATATTTAATACCAGACATACTACAAAAGTGATCAGGAATACAGCAGGATTTATCAACATAGAAGGAAACAATGATACATCTACTCCATCAGGAAGAGGACCTGGCCAGTGATTCAAAATATCAAGCAACCAGTTTTTAGTAAAGAAGATCAGTATCCAGGAAAAGAGCAACCCGGCAAGCCCTCCTAAAACAGTAAGAAGAAAATTCTCGTATAGGAGTTGATTTAACAATGATATTCTCGAAGCTCCAAAAGCCTTTCTTACCCCCATTTCGACCATTCTTTTTTCCATACGGGAAGATACCATACCTGAAAGATTTATGGCCGGAACAAGCAATAGTAACAATAAAAAGAAAAAAGCGTTGGAAAATACTTTTCCCCATTCCGGTGCTCTATTAGAGCTGTAACGGAATGCACTTCTGAAAAATGGGTCGGGTTGATCATTTAAATTGACTAACCTTTCTGTCTGAGTACTATTGAAACGACGAATTGTCTCTTGCACCTCCTGGTATGCTCTTTTTGAATCGGTTATTTTCTTTAATAATAAATAAGCCTTCATACTTCCCAGCATGCCGGTATCACCAAACGTTTTTTTGTAATAAGCCATACATGTATAAGGAACCCATATCTGTGCAAAAGTTATGGGCGTAGCATAAGATACATCACGCACAACACCACATACGTTATAATCAATAAAATTCATTTTAATAGTCCGACCTGTAGCCTGCTCTGTGCCAAAAACTCTTCTGGCAAGCGACTGTGATATTACAGCTTTACGCACACCGGATGTGAATTCTTCCTGTGTATAAGGTTTACCGTCAACAAAAGAGAAAGGAAAGACAGTCCAGAATGAAGCATCCGTACATTTCATTTCAGTAGGAAGTAAACTATTATCATCCAACTCTACAAAAACACCATCATTGTCCGTATTAAGAATTGCAGTAACAGCTTCGGGAACTTCCAGCGGATAAAAATATTCATTTATGGTTTTATATGAAAACTGGGAGACATTCACTCTTCCGTTTTTCTGAGCGTCCTTTTCAACTTCAATACCCACACCCAGAACCATCATCCGGCTTCTGTTTGTTTCAGGATATATGTTCCCGATCTTTACATAATAAACTATAGCAATTACCATCACCATTGTTATAGCTAATCCGGTACCGACAATATAAATGCTGCTGAAAAGCTTATTTTGCTTTAATAGCTGCCAGGCTTGTTTAAAATACGATTTAATCATATTAGTGATATACGCTTCTTCGATTAAACACTTTTGCAAAATTGAGATGAGTAAAGAAAACAGTACTATTTTATCTTCAGCTTAGTCTTATTCTTATAAGAGCTCATATCACTTACTACTACCTGATCTCCCATATTAATTCCTGAAATTACTTCTACATAATCGAAATTACTGTCGCCTAACTGTACTTTGCGTTTAACTAACTCATTATTACCATCCATCACAAATAATTCATATTCGCCACGACCTACATAATAAGAGGCATTAGCAATACGCATCACATCTTCCTTAACTGCATTCATCACATAAACATCTGTTTTTAATCCCGAACGAAGCCGGCGATGGTTATCTTCGTTTAGCTGAACTGTAAATGAAATAACTCCATTCTTTGATAAAGGGGTTACACTGCTTACTACTCCCTCCAGTTTCTCATTACCTATTTTTATAATAGATTTTCCCCCTGCCGCTACACGATCTCCGTAAGTATCAGCTATTTCTGCCTCTACTTTGAAATGGCTTAAATCTGAAATAATAGCAACTTGTGTCCCCTGAGGTACCTGTGCACCTACCTGATTATTTATATAAGTGAGGATAGCTTTCCTTGGAGAACGTATCTGGGCATCATCCAATGTACGTTTCATTTCGGCCAAGGATTTACTAAATATGTTAAAATCAAGTTCCTGTACTTTTAATTCTGCTGCGGATACCTGCTGTTCGTTTTCGTACTGTTGTTTTAGTTGCTCATATTCCAGTTGAGCTACGCTATAGCTTAATTCAGCTTGTCTGACTTTATCTGTGGTACCCGCACCCAGGCTATCTAAATATTGCTCGTTGCGCAACTCAACCTCCATCCGGCTTAGTTTCATAGCGGATACCTTGATTTGCATGGACAGGTCACTCAGTTTCGTCTGATTATTAACCCTTAACTGATCTAGTTTATAACGACGCATTTCTTCTTCATCCAACAGCTTCTTATAGTCGGTTTCAACACTTTGCAAATCAAGTTTTAATATAGGAGTACCAACTTCTACAGAATCACCTCCCCTTTTATATACTTCCAGAACCCGGCTGTTAATAGGTGAATTTATTATTTCTTCAAAAGCAGGAACTACTTTACCCGAAGCACTGACAGATACTTCGATCACGCCTTTATCTACGGTAGATATTGTGACATCTTTCTTATTAATACTGGTTCTCATCCAAGAGATCACAAAAACAATGACTACAATAAGCCCAATGGCAATAGACGAATATTTAATGATTTTCTTTCTGCGTTCTTTTACGCGAACTTCTTTTGGAATAGCTCTGTCCATATATTTAGTTTGATTTATTTTATAATACTAAATTTTAATGCATTCGGACAAACGATATGCCAAATAGATAAGTAATTGATTATCAAAAAAGATCAAATGAAAGAAGTGTTCATAAATGAACAAATTGTGCGGTTTTATAAGTTAAAAACGGCTATATTACAGAAGTAGAACACTCTATAATTACCTTATTTATGAAGCTGATCGAATAATATGAATTTATAAGCTATCTACGATTCTTCTTTGTTCACTAAAAAAATCCACTCTCTGTAATTCTCCACATCCCGAAATGAAGAACGCACTTCTTTTTAAAGAGCCTATCCATACCTTCGCCTCCTTTAAGGCCTGATCATCCATCGAAGTTACATCATAGAAAGTAAAACACCTTAGCAAACTAAGTTTATATTTTGAAGTTTGAAGATATGAAAAACCAGTTTCAAAATTTATGTTTGATATATATAGTTTCACTTCATTTCCAAGCTCGTTTTTACCTTCAATCGCAAGTCTTTCAATGTAATCAATCATCAAAAAAAGTTCTTCTTTTAAAAGTTTTACTTCATGGGGAGAAATTAAATCCACACTTGCAAAATAGAGGATGTCATATATAAAATTTTGAAACAGCATCCTATCCAATATATAATAAGCGACTTTGATGCCTTGATGCAGATTCATCATTTCAATAAGCTCATTTTTCATCTTTTCCGGACTACTTATCTCATCAAAACGTTTAATGCCACCTGGGTTGCTATATTGGTAAATCCATTTAAAAAGATAAAACCTACTTATATTATTAAACCTTAAATGAAAACTATCAGGAAACATTTTTACCGCCGAGCCGTATTCTGTATCAGGCTCATCTTGTATTTCGCTTAATATTTGATTATAATCTTCTTTCATTTTGTAATCAATTTTTTCCGGAGAAATAAAATTGATTACTTTGAGACTAAAAGGTCTGCTTCTATCCGAAGTTGATATTACGTCATTAAAAGGTATATTTAATTTCTCAGTTATAAGCATTACTTCATGTGCCGTAAAAGAAACATTACCGCGTAATCTCCGGTAAATAGCTTCTTTACCTAGATTAAGAATATCTACAAGCTTATTAACTAACTGGGGTTTTTGAGGATATTGACTTCTTAATATATTTAATAATTTATCATTCAGTGAATCGTTTTTTTCCATGAGACGATTTTTAATCCATAAAATACACTAACTCTTAATTATACTTTATATATG